>OCLT01000163.1_pt1 | contig 123386 bp, 120 predicted proteins | sample 1481411 | NCBI WGS metagenome assembly OCLT01 (sample SAMN04168690, study PRJEB22393) | synthetic metagenome | isolation source: purchased from BEI Resources HM-276D
TAGGCCCCGGACGCTCCCATTTCAGTGGTGTCGGGCATAATTCCAGCCAACTACCTCCACTTGTGCCCACCATGTCTTTTCTGCCCCTGACATCCCGGCTGCCGTACAATCCTCCCCATGCGTATTCGTCTGGACCCCTGGCCTATCGATACTTTTGAGGGGCAACTGACGCTGAAACCCTTTGCCGGACTGGTCTTCGACGTGGAAACCGACCGCTGGGAGGCGATTCCCACCCTCGGCATCCCGGAGTCCGTGCGCGAGGTGCTGGTGGTGGACGGCAAACCCCGCATGGAGGCGCGGCTGCTGATGGACGACGACTCGGGCGAGCTGCACCTCGCGGCGTTTGGGGCGTATGTGGTGGGGGCCGTGAGCCTGTGTCCCCACGGCACGCGGCAGGCCGAGTTGCTCGACGTGCGGGCGCGCCGGGTGCTTGCCTACAGCTCGGACGCGCCGCTCGAACCTGCCCGCCTCAGCCCACGCAACCCACACACCGGGGTGCTGGACTACGAGCCGTATGCTTTTTCCGGGCGGCAGGTGGAAGGCCCGCGCGCCGCCGTGCAAAAGCTGATGCTGCAAGACGAGCAGAAACTCAGCCGCCAGCTCGCCTCACCCATCGCGTTGGAGGAAGGCGAAGCCGACGCCCTGCCCGAATCGCTGGTGCTGCAAGACGGCCCGGTGCGCCTCGGCGGGGGCGGCAGCGCGGTGGTGGGCTACGTCAAGACGCTGCACACCGACTATCTGGGTGCCGACCGCATCGGCCTGCTGAGCAGCCTGAAATGCGGCGAGCGCACGCCCATCCTGCGCTTCCGGGTGGGGGACCGGGGGGGCACCTTCAGCGAGGCCGAGGGCCGCGAGCAGCGCTTTACCTGGTACGTGCGGCTGTGCGACGCGCCGTTTTACCAGCACCCGCTCGCCGGCATCATGCGGCTGGAAATGCACGCGCCGGAAGACAGTTCCTTCGTGCCCGCCGCCGTGCAGCAGATTGCCGACCTCTCGGGGGCGCTGCTAAGCAAGCTGGGCAGCAAGCTTCACAAGGACAGCCGCGCCCCGCAAAACCTGATTCCCACGGCGGCGCTCGAACAGGCGATGAACCGCAGCATGGGCAACCTCGAACTCGTCACCCGGCGCATCCGCACCCACCTGGTGACGCAGGGGGTGGTGGCGTGACGGGGAATGACGTGCAAGGCGCCGAAAAGGCCGACGCCATCGGCATGGTGCTCGGCACCGAGGACGTGACCCCCACCGTCTTCTGGTTCGCAGTCAGCCACGGCGCGAGCGTGGGCCTCGACGATTTGGTGGTGGTGGAGACCCGCAAGCCCGACGGCACCCCGGTGCGCTTTTACGGGCTGGTGGACAATGTGCGTAAGCGGCACGAGGGCGTCACCTTCGAGTCGGACGTGGAGGACGTGGTGGCGGGGCTGCTGCCCGCGTCGGTGAGCTACGCCGCGCGGGTGCTCGTCACGCGGGTGGACCCCGAGAACTTCATCCCCCCGCAGCCGGGCGACCACGTGCGGCACGCGGCGGGCCGCGAACTCGCCATGGCGCTGAGTGCCGACAAGATGGAGGAAGCCGCGTTTCCCGGTGGCCTGCTGGCCGACGGGCAGCCGCTCCCGCTCAACTTCCGCTTCATCAACGGCGAGTCGGGCGGGCACATCAACATTTCCGGCATTTCGGGCGTGGCGACAAAGACGAGTTACGCACTGTTTTTGCTGCATTCCATCTTCCGCAGCGGTGTGATGGACCGCACCGCGCAGGGTAGCGGCGGGCGCCAGAGCGGGACGGCGGGGGGCCGCGCCCTAATTTTCAATGTCAAGGGCGAGGACCTGCTGTTTCTCGACAAACCCAACGCCCGCATGGTGGAAAAAGAAGACAAGGTGGTGCGGGCCAAGGGGCTGTCCGCCGACCGTTACGCGCTGCTGGGGCTGCCCGCCGAGCCCTTCCGCGACGTGCAACTGCTCGCGCCGCCGCGTGCCGGGGCCGCTGGGACTGCCATCGTGCCGCAGACCGACCAACGCAGCGAGGGGGTCACGCCCTTCGTCTTCACCATCCGCGAGTTCTGCGCCCGGCGGATGCTGCCCTACGTGTTTTCCGACGCCTCGGCCAGCCTCAACCTCGGCTTCGTCATCGGCAACATCGAGGAGAAACTCTTCCGACTCGCGGCGGCGCAGACGGGTAAGGGGACTGGGCTGATCGTCCACGACTGGCAGTTCGAGGACAGCGAGACGCCGCCCGAAAATCTCGACTTTTCCGAACTCGGTGGGGTCAATCTCCAGACCTTCGAACAGCTGATTTCCTACCTCGAATACAAGCTGCTCGAGGAGCGCGAGGGCGAGGGCGACCCCAAGTGGGTGCTCAAGCAGTCGCCCGGCACGCTGCGGGCCTTTACCCGGCGGCTGCGCGGGGTGCAGAAGTACCTCTCGCCCCTGATTCGCGGCGACCTGACCCCCGAGCAGGCCGAGGGGTACCGGCCCGACCCGCTGCGGCGCGGGATTCAGCTCACGGTGGTGGACATCCACGCGCTCTCGGCGCACGCGCAGATGTTCGTGGTGGGCGTGCTGCTGCGCGAAGTCTTCGAGTACAAGGAGCGGGTGGGGCGGCAAGACACCGTGTTCGTGGTGCTCGACGAGTTGAACAAGTACGCCCCGCGCGAGGGTGATAGCCCCATCAAGGACGTGCTGCTCGACATCGCCGAGCGTGGCCGCAGCCTGGGCATCATCCTTATCGGCGCGCAGCAGACCGCCAGCGAGGTGGAGCGGCGCATCGTGTCCAACGCCGCCATCCGGGTGGTGGGCCGCCTCGACCTCGCCGAAGCCGAGCGGCCCGAGTACCGCTTTTTGCCGCAGAGCTTCCGGGGCCGCGCCGGGATTTTGCAGCCCGGCACCATGCTCGTCAGCCAGCCCGACGTGCCCAACCCGGTGCTCGTCAACTACCCTTTCCCCGCCTGGGCCACCCGCCGCGACGAGGTGGACGACCTCGGGGGCAAGGCGGCGGCGGAGGTGGGGGCGGGGCTGCTGCGCTGAGAGAAGCGGACGATGCTGAGGTTCTGGAGGCGGCAACTTTCGGAGGATGCCTCCAGAACCTTTTGTCGCTACGCTGTCGCCATGACCCGTTCTCGCCTGCTCACGGTCTGGGCTGCGCTGACCCTCCTGGCGGCACTTTCGCTGTGGGGCGTCACCTTTCTGGATCTGGCCATGGCGGGGCGCACTTGGACGGATGCCGGTCCCTGTCCTTATATGCCCGCCGACTCGGTGCGCTACGGCCTGAGCGGATTTCGTTTCTTCTGCGGGCACGAGGCCATTGGCGGCCTGCATCCGAGTTACCCCCTCGTCCTCATCACGCTGGCTCTCAATGCGCTTTTGCTGTGGCTGATGCGGGGCAAAGGCCCACAGGCACGGCAGATGTTGCGGGTGAACCTCTGGACGCTGCTGCTCACGCTGGGGCTGGGTTGGCCGGTGCTGGCGGTGGGTGAGCGGGTAGAAAACAAATTCCTGGCGGGCGGCGACGTGCTGCGGGCGGAGGCTGGTCCGGCGCTGCTCCAGGCCGAACGCTGCGAGGTCCGGGAGACAGCAGGGCGCTGCACGCGGCAAAGTCGGCTTTGGTGGCCCAACCCAACGGCGTGGGGCCTCATCGGGCTGGCGCTGACCGGGGCGGCAGGCTGGCGGCGGGGGAAAGATGAACTTTAACGTCAAAACCCTGCTTTTTATTCTCGCTCCGGTTGTTCTCCTGCCGCTTTTGTTCGTGCTGGCCTATGTCTGGCAGGCGGGGCTGGACCTTCACAGTCCGGCCAATGCCCGTCGGTGGGTCAACGTGTGCGCCCGCAGCCGGGAAGACCTCTACTGCAAAGCGGCGGCGCGGGTGTTGCGCGGCACGTCTGGCCCCATCGTCTTTTTGCATCCCAACAAGGGTGACCACGAAATAACCGCCGACCTCATTCGCTGGAAAGGCCACCCGCCGACCCGCGAAGAAGCGGAAGCGGTGGCCCGTGCCAATCTGTTTGCAGCTCCGCAGTTGCGTGAGGGGTGGGCGGCATCGCTGGACGGACAGCGGCGGCAAGTGAAGCTGAGCTTGCCGGAGAGTCGCCATCTGGGCCAAGTTGGACAGTTGCGCTTCGGTCTTCCGGCCAAATCAGCGGTGGAGGCGGCGCGGGAGGGGACAGTGTATCTGGTGACGGACCCGGCTCATCAGCGGGACTTTTTTCTGCCCGCTGAGTAGGCTTCTACGACCTCCCGAATCCTCCGCGCCCCTGCCTGTGCCTCCTTGACCGTCAGCCCGCCGTAGCCCAGCACCAGCGCGTTTTTTGGCGGTTCAGTGAAAGTGAAGGTCCGCAATGTCTCCACGTACACCCCGCGCTCGGCGAGTTCCTGCGCGACGGTCTCGGCGTCTAACGGCGGCGCGAGGTGTAGGCAAACATGCAGCCCGGCCTCAATGCCCCGCAGTGTGGCAAGGGGCGCGAGCGGGGAAAGTTCCGCCGTCAGAGCCTCCCGCACCTGCGCGTGCCAGCGCCGGGCGCGGCGGACATGGCGGTCCACCTCGCCGGAAGTCAGCAGGTGCAGCAGCGCGTGCTGAAGCGCCGGGGCGTGGCCCCCGTCGGTCAGGGCGCGCTCATGGCTCAGGGCGGCCAGCAGCGCCGGGGCCGCCACCACGAAGCCGGTTCTCAGCGCCGGACTCAGAACCTTGGAAAAGGTGCCGAGGTACACCACCCGCCTCGCCGTGTCCAGGCTGGCGAGCGGAGGGAGTGGCGGCACGTCGTAGCGGAATTCGCCGTCGTAGTCGTCTTCCAGAATCAGCGCGCCCTGCCGCTCGGCCCAGGCCAGCAGCGCGAGGCGGCGCGGCAGGCTCAGGCGGCTGCCGAGGGGGAACTGGTGGCTGGGAGTGACGTAGACGGCGTGCGCGGGCGGCAGGTTGTCCACCACTGGCCCGTCCTCGTCCACCGGCAGCGGCACGAGGCGCAGTCCGGCCCCTTCCAGCACGGCGCGGCCCGCGCGGTAACCGGGGTTCTCAAACAGCACCGTCGCTCCCGCCGGCAGCACCGCCCGCGCCAGCAGGCCGAGGCTTTGCAGGGTGCCTGCCGTGAGCAGCAGCGTATCCGGTGTGGCCGCCAGCCCCCGCGAGCGCCCCACGAAGGCGGACACCGCCGCGCGCAGTTCGGGCAGGCCCGCCGCGTCCGCGTAACCGCCTCCCACCGGCTGCCGCGCCGCGTAGGCCCAAGCGCGTTTCCAGGCCTGCGCGTTCAGCATCGCCGCCGAGGTGACGCCCGTGCGGAAGTGAAGGCCGGGCCGCTCGTCGCTGTGCATGCCCGGGGAGGGCACACGCGGTGCAAACCACGCGGGCGACGGTGCGGCGGCCTGCGCCGTGCGCCCCACGCCCCGGCTGACCCGGGTGCCGCGCCCCACCTCGCCTTGCAGCGTGCCGTCGGCGGACAGCAGCGCGTAGGCGGCCTCCACCACGCCCCGCGTCACCCCGAGGTCACGGGCGAGCGTGCGCGTGCCCGGCAGCAGACTTCCGGGAAGCAACTGCCCGGCCAGCGCCGCTTCGCGCAGTTGAGCGGCGAGTTGCAGGTGGATGGGCGAAGGGCCAGCGCGGTTGAGTGTTACGGCAAAAGGCAGGTCGGGCATGGGTGGCCCCCGCATTCTGTAAAAAAGTGGAGCTTTTGCCAAGCCGGTTTCCTCGCTACCTTGCCGTCGTGCCGCACAGCACTTCCTGTCCAAATCTTGAACCCCGCCCAGCAAATCCGCTGGCGACAAGGAGAACTACGATGTCTGACCCCCGATATCCCATCGGCCCCGCGCCCGCCGTCCAGACCCTCACGCACGAGCAGCGGCAGGAGCGGCTGGCCCACCTGGCAGCACTGCCAGAAGAATTTGAGGCGGCGTTTGCGGGCCTCAGCGACGCACAACTGGACACGCCCTACCGCGAAGGCGGCTGGACCCTGCGCCAGCTCGCGCACCACGTTGCCGACAGTCACCTCAACGCCTATGTCCGCACCAAGCTGGCCCTGACCGAGGACCGCCCGACCGTCAAAACCTACGAGGAAAACCTCTGGGCCGAGCTGCCCGATACGCGCGCCATCGCGCCGAGCCTCGACCTGTTGCGGGGCCTGCATCGGCGCTGGGTGGCCGTGCTGGAGAGCCTGACCCCTGAGCAGTGGGCGCGCGTCTTCGTTCACCCGGTCAGCGGTCCCAACACGCTCGACACCATGCTGGCCTACTACACCTGGCACGGCCAGCACCACACCGCCCACGCCCTGAACCTGAGACAGGAGCGCGGCTGGTGAGCGACTTCTACGACCCCCGCGAGCGCGACCCGAGTGTCAGCCGTCGCCCACAAAATCGCCAGTCCGACGAGTGGATTCGGGAACTGCTGCTGCGCGGCACGATTGCCCGTGTCGCCACCCTCTGGCAGGGCGAGGACGGCGCGGCCTTTCCCTTCATCACGCCGCTGGCCTACGCTTACCGCCCCGAACAGGGCGACCTCGTGTACCACACCAACGTCGTGGGGCGGCTGCGGGCCAATGCGGGGCAAGGGCACCCGGCCACACTGGAAGTCTCCGAAATCGGCCAGTTTCTGCCGAGCAACTCGCCGCTCGAACTCAGCGTGCAGTACCGCAGCGTGATGGTCTTTGGCACGGCGCGGGTGCTGGCGGGCGAGGATGCGCGCGCGGCCCTCACCACCCTCTCCGAGCGGGTGTTCCCTGGTCTGAAAGTGGGGGAGACGACCCGGCCCATTTCCGAGGATGACCTCAAGCGCACCAGCGTTTATAGCCTGTCCATTGACCGCTGGAGCGGCAAGGAAAACTGGGCCGAGCAGGCGATTCAGGAGGAGGACTGGCCGGCGCTGGGGCCGGAGTGGCTGGGGTAAAGCCTTGCTGTTCCGAGGAGCCAGAGCCAAAAAAGCGGGCGGAGGATGAGTTCCCCCGCCCGCCTGCTCGCTCCGTCCTCAGAAAATGCGCGGGTTCGGCGCGATGTCCAGCGTGTTGTCGAAGTCCGTTTCGTCGGCCCAGACTTTCATGTTGACCAGCTTGGCGCTGCCGAAGGAGGTGGTGAACGCCACGTCGGAAGCGTCGCGGCCCTGCGCGATCAGGACACGGCCCGTGCGGGGAATGTTGTGGCGGGCGTCGAAGGTGCGCCACTCGCCGTCGATGAAGGCCTCGAACCAGGCGTGAAAGTCCATCGGGACGGGATCGGGCGGATAGTCGATGTCGGGCATGTACCCGCAGACATAGCGCGCCGGAATGTTGAGCGCCCGGCAAAACGCCACGCCCATATGCGCGAAGTCGCGGCACACCGCTCGCCCGCTGCCGAGGGCCTGCGACGCCGTGGTGGTCGAGTTGGAGCCGTAGCCGTACACGCAGGTGTCGAAGAGGTAGTCGCACACCGCCTGCACCTGCGCCCAGCCGCCCTGGACGTTGCCGAAGCGTTCCCAGGCCTCGGCGCTCACGAGGTCGCTGTCCACGTAGCGGCTCGGCAGCAGGTACTGAAGTACGTCGTCGGGCAGCTCCTCCACCATCATCTTGCGCAGGCCCGGCAACTGCGGGTCGGGGCGGCGCTCTATCTCGGCAATCAGGTCGTGCCCGATGGTGAACTCGCCCGGCTGCGCCACCGTGCGCCAGATGAGGTTGCCGTGGGTGTCGGTGTAGGTGTGGATGCCCTCGGCAGCGGCGAGCGGGCGCTGGTCGATGATGCGCTGGCGGGTGCCGGTGGGGGAGAGGCGGTCTTGCGGCTGAACGACAAAAATCATGGGCGTGGCGTAGGGCACGTCGAAGGTGAGCGAGAAGCCGGCCCGCACCCTCACGGGCTTTTCAAAAGGGGAATCCTGCCGGGGCGTGTTGGTCATTGTCATGGCACAGTTTGCCGCTTGTGGGGGCCCCGTAGGTGTGATGCCTATCCCACAGGGACGATTTTGTCTGGGTCGGGTCTGTTTGAGCCGGCTGCCTAACTGTTCATGCAGCCCCGCGCAGGACCTTGTGTCGGGCTAGCCTGCCCTATGCCCAACCGACTCGCGCAGGAAAGCAGCCCGTACCTTCTCCAGCACCAGGACAACCCGGTGGACTGGTGGCCCTGGTCGCCCGAAGCCTTTGCCGAGGCCCGGCAGCGCGACGTGCCGGTACTGCTTTCGGTGGGCTACTCCACCTGCCACTGGTGCCACGTGATGGCGCACGAGTCGTTTGAGAACGAGCGAACGGCGGCCTTCATGAACGCCCACTTCGTGAACATCAAAGTGGACCGCGAGGAAAGGCCCGACGTGGACGCGGTGTACATGGCCGCCACCCAGGCGCTGACCGGGCAAGGCGGCTGGCCGATGACGGTGTTCCTGACGCCCGACGCCGAGCCGTTCTACGCGGGTACGTATTTTCCGCCGCAGGAAGGCATGGGGATGCCCAGTTTCATGCGGGTGCTGGCGAGCATCGACGACGTGTGGCAAAACCGGCGCGACCAGGCACTCGGCAACGCGCAGGCCCTCACCGAGCATGTGCGCGGGGCGAGCCAGCCCACGCGGCGTGAGGGCGAGTTGCCCGGGGGCGCACTGGCCCGCGCGGTGGAAAACGCTGCCCGGCTGTACGACGCGCAGTTCGGCGGCTTTGGCCGGGCACCCAAGTTTCCCGCGCCCAGCACGCTGGATTTCCTGCTGACCCAGCCACAGGGCCGCGAGATGGCGCTGCACACCCTGCGGATGATGGGCGCGGGCGGCATCTACGACCAGCTCGGCGGCGGCTTTCACCGCTACTCGGTGGACGCGCAGTGGCTCGTTCCCCACTTCGAAAAGATGCTCTACGACAACGCCCAGCTCGTGCGGACGCTGCTGCGGGCCTATCAGCTCACCGGAGAAGACGACTTCGCCCGCCTCGCCCGCGAAACGCTGGCTTATCTGGAACGCGAGATGCTCGCGCCGGACGGCGGCTTTTACTCTGCCCAGGACGCCGATACTCCCACCGAACATGGCGGCGTAGAGGGGTTGACCTTCACCTGGACCCCCGATGAAATTCGCGCGGTGCTGGGTGAGGACGCCGATTTGGCGCTGCGCTCCTTCAACGTGACCGCGCAAGGTAATTTCCGCGACCCGCACCAGCCCGCTTACGGCAGCCGCAACGTGCTGCACACGCCGACGCCGCTGCCAGCCCTGGCGCGCGAACTGGGAGACGACGCCGCTCAGCGGTTGCAGGCGGCGCGGGCCAAGCTGTTCGCCGCCCGCCAAGTGCGCCCGCAGCCGCACACCGACGACAAGGTGCTGACCTCGTGGAACGGGCTGGTGCTGGCCGCGCTGGCCGACGCCGCGCGCATTCTGGGCGAAGAAAAATACCTGGACCTCGCCCGCCGCAACGCCGACTTTGTGCACCGTGAGCTGCGCCTGCCAGGTGGCACCCTGCGCCACACATTCAAGGACGGGCGGGCCAGCGTGGAAGGGCTGCTGGAAGACCACGCGCTTTACGGGCTGGGGCTGGTCGCGCTGTTCCAGGCGGGCGGCGACCTCGCACACCTGCACTGGGCGCGCGAGCTGTGGAACATAGTGCGGCGCGACTTCTGGGACGAGGGAGCAGGGGTCTTTTACTCCAGCGGCGGGCACGCCGAGACGCTGCTGACCCGGCAGGCGTCCTTTTTCGACTCGGCCATTCTCAGCGACAACGCCGCCGCCGCGCTGCTCGGCGTATGGATGAACCGCTATTTCGGAGACGCGGAAGCCGAGGCCATCGCCCGGCGCACCGTCCAGAGCTTCCATGCCGAACTGCTCGCCGCGCCGACGGGTCTGGGCGGGCTGTGGCAGGTGGCGGCGTTCCTGGAGGCGCCGCATACCGAAATCGCTGTCATCGGCACTCCCGCCGAGCGGCAACCGCTGGAACGCGAACTGGCGTGGCATTTCCTGCCCTTCACGGCTCTCGCCCCCGCCGACGAGGGCGGCGACCTCCCAGTGCTAGAAGCGCGACCCGGCGGCGGACAGGCGTATGTGTGCGTGAACCACGCCTGCCAGTTGCCGACCCGGGACCCGGCAGAGCTGGCGCGGCAGGTGGCGGCGCTGTAAGTGGGCAAAAGGAAAGGGCCAGAGCAGTGGCATGTGCTCCGGCCTTTTTTGGATTAGAGGGGTGTTCTGGGACTGATTCGCCAATAGACTTTATGCACCTCGCTGTCTGCCAGTGTGACCCGCAGCCACCAGAGCATTTGACAAAATAATGCCCTGCATTTTTGACCCTCTACCTTCATGGGAGAGGGCCTCGCGCAGCGAGGGGTGAGGGTGTCTTTTGCTGTCAAATGCTCTAGCCCTGCGTTCCGGCAAACACGTCCCGCTGGTCTCTGCCCAGTGGTCCTTCTGCCTTCCGCCGCCACGTTATGTGCAGTGTTCAGCACCATCAGAGTTAATGCTTCCGTTTCATTCCCGCTTTGCTAAGGCGCTCAAAATCTCATTCTCGCCAGAAGAAATGCGCCCTCCGACCTCCACCTGTGCAGAGAACGGGGGGCCGAACACTTCATTCAGCGCGTCAGCTCCTGCACCCCGTCCGGCGCGGCCACGAAGGCCCGCTCGGCCATTCCCAGGAACAACCCGGTGTCCACCACCCCGAGCGTGCCCTTGATGCGGCGTTCCAGTTCGCGGGCGTCAAACTCGGCGGGCAACTGCGCGTCGAAGATGTAGTTGCCGTTGTCGGTCACGTAGGGCTGCGCGCCGGGCTGCCGCAGACGGCCACCGGGCAGAAATTCGCGCAGCCGCTCGATGGTGGAGAGAAAGCCGAAGGGCACAATCTCGATGGGCAGCGGTGCCTTCTCGCCCAGCCGGGTCACCAGTTTGGTGTGGTCAGCGATGATAATCAGCCGCTTCGCCTGCACCTCGGTCATCTTCTCGCGCACCAGGGCGCCGCCCAGCCCCTTGACGAGGTCCAGATTGGGCGCAATCTCGTCAGCGCCGTCAATAGCGATGTCCAGCGGGCGCGGGTCGAGCGGCTCGGTCGGAATGCCGACCTCGCGCGCCAGTTTTTCGCTCGCCTCGCTGGTGGACACGCCCACGATGCCGCTCAGCTCGCCCGCCGCTAGCTTGCGTCCTAGTTCTTCAATCGCGTATTTGGCGGTGCTGCCGGTGCCCAGGCCGACCCGCTGCCCGCTCTGGACCAGGGCGACGGAGCGCAAAGCGGCTTCTTTTTTCAGGGCTTCAAGGTCCATCAGGCCTGGCCCTTCTTTTGCAGATCCTTGTCAATCGCGGCAGCAACCGCGTCGGCGTGTCCGTCCACCTGCACCGCCAGCCACGACTTGACGAGTTTGCCGTCGGGGCCGATCAGGAACGTCTGCCGCTTGACGCCCTCGCTGGTCTTGCCGTACATCGTCTTGGGGCCGTAGCTGCCGATGGCCCGCAAAAATTCGGCATCCGGGTCGCTCAGCAGCGGGAAGGGCAGGCTGTACTTGTCGGCAAACTGCTGGTGGCTCGCGGCGTCGTCGCGGCTCACGCCCAGGATGACCGCGCCGTGCTGCCGCAGGAGCTGATGGTCGCGGAAATCACAGGCTTCCCTGGTGCAGCCGGGGGTGTCGTCCTTGGGGTAGACGTACAGCACGACGTATTTGCCGTCGTACTGGCCCAGGCTGTGCAGGTCGCCCGCCGCGTCGGGCAGCGAGAAGTCGGGGAAGGTGTCGCCGGGCTGGAGGCGCGCCACTTCGGGCTGAGTGTCCGGGCTCTGGGAATCAGAATCGGTCATGGCTACAGGGTAAACGCTCAGGACTTGGGATACAGCACGGCCTGGGTGCAGCGGAACAGCGCCATCACGTTGCCCTGCTCGTTGCGGACCTCGGCATCCCAGACCTGGGTGGTGCGCCCGGCGTGCACGGCGCGGGCTTCACAGGTCACGACGCCCTGGCGCGAGGTGCCCAGGTGATTGCTCTTGAGTTCGATGGTGGTGAACCCGGTCGCCTCGTCGGGCAGCAGCACGCGGGTGCCGTAACCGCAGGTCGTATCTGCGAGCGCCACCACCGACGCCGCGTGCAGGTAGCCGTTTGGCGCGAACAGTTCGGGCCGCACCGTCAGCTCGGAGCGCAGCAGCCCGCGCTCAATGTGGGTAAATCGGATGCCGACCATGCCGGGCAAAAAGCCCTCGCCGCGCTCGTTCAGTTCTTCAAGGGTGGGAAGGGGACGCATGGGGCCACTGTAGAGGGTCGGGCGGCCTCTCGGCTCGCCTCGCTCTACACCTCCCCGGCCTCACGGCCAGAGCTTGCCCATCCACCCCGCCGGGTTGGTGCCTTCGCCGCGCACCCGGACTTCGAGGTGCAGGTGCGGCCCGGCACTCAGGCCGGTGCTGCCGACCTCGCCCACCTTCTGCCCACGCTTAATCTGCTGCCCCACCTTCGCCGTCACTTTGCTCTGGTGGAAGTACAGGCTGACCACCCCGGCCCCGTGGTCGATGACGACCAAGCCGCCGCGCACCGGGTAGCGGCCCGCGATGACCACCGTGCCGTCGTTGATGGCGAGCACCGCTGTGCCGCTGCGGGCGGGGTAGTCGGTGCCGTAGTGGTAGGCGACCTTGCCGCCCGCAACGTAGGTGCGCGGCTGCCCAAAAGAGCTGCTCGTGGCTTTACCGCTCGCGAGCGCGGAGGCGAAGGGCTGCTGCCACTGCTGCGGCGTGCGGCGCTGGTACGCCTGTTCCACGGCAGCGTCCTCGGCTTCGCGCGCGGGGTCTTGCAGCACTTTGCTGATGCTCGGCGGCAGGTTGAGGTGCTGCACCCGCTGCCCGAGGTCGCCCACCGGAATCTGTCCGCGCACCACGTCGCCGCCCAGCCGCACCTCGTAGATCACCGGGGTGGTCTTGCCGAGCACCACCCGGCCCGGCACGATGTACTGCCCGCTGCTCCACAGGGGCCGCAGTTCCTCGTTGGGCTGCCGCACGTCCTCGCCGAGTTCACTGGGAAAGCGCACCGTCACGTTCGCCGCCTGCTCGCCGCTCAGCCGCAGCGCGAAACCGTCGCCCATCTTCAGGGCCTTGGGGGCCGTAATCGTCACGCCGGGCAGCTTGAGCACGTTGGCCGCCGTCGCCACGGTGGGCAGCTTGGTGGGCACGGCAGGGGCTGGTGCGGGGGCCGCCGGAGCCGGGGTTGCCGGTGTGGGGGCTGCGGGTGCTGGCGTGGCCGGAGTCGCCGCTCCCTCGCCCGGCAATTTGATGACCTGCCCCACCCGCAGTTCAGGGGTGCTCAGGCCGTTGAGCCGCATCAGGGCGTCCACCGTTAGGCCACTGCCCCGGGCCAGCGAGTAGAGGGTGTCGCCTTTTTTGACGGTGTACGCCCCGGCCACGCCCGAGAGCAGGGCGGCGAGCAGCAAAAAACGGGCCTTCATGTGCCCGAGGATAGGGGCTGTGCGGGTGAGAATCCCGACCCGGCGGGCTTGACCACGAAGCCGTGCAGCGGCGGCAGCGTCCGAAAGGCCACCCAGTCGCCGGGCTGCGCGGACGGCAGCGGCCCGAAGTCGGCCAGCACCAGCGGCAGCCGCGCCTGCACCACCCACACCCGACGCGACGCCTGCACGATCTGCCCGCGGCCCGTGACCGCCGAAACGCCCTGCACGGTCAGGCTTTCCCCAGCGTCTCCGGCATCTGGCCCCAGCACCTCAGTTTCGCTCAGGTCGAGCAGGCCATGCACCACCACCCGCGCCGGACCGGGCCGCGCCGCGTAGGGGCCGCAGCGGTCGAAGAGGTACAGCACCCGCCCCCCACTCAGAAATTCCAGCAGCGGGCTGCCCTCGGTCTGCGGGTAAAGCTCGCCCTCGGCAGCGTAGGCGGCGTAGCGGTGGGCGAACTCGGCCTCGGAAGTTTCCAGCGTGCGGTCCTGCGTCAAGCGGCGGCGCTCCGGGAGAAGGCGGGGAGGCAAAGAGGCATGAGGGACAGTTTAAGGGCTCGCCGCCCCAGCCCGCGCTTCGAGGTCGTCGAGCGTCGGCAGCTCGGCACCCAGGGCGAGCAGCGCCGCGTCCGAGCGTTCCAGGGCAAAGGTGCCTTCCACCTCGCGCAGCACGTGGATGGACACCAGGCCGTAGAGCCGTTCCAGCCGCGCCCAAGCCAGGCTGCCGGGGGCTTCGGCGTCACGGGCACGGGCGAGCAGCGTGCGGGCGTGATGCTCGTCGCCGTCCACGAAGGCCCGCGCCGCGTCCGCCGGAATCCATGCCAGACGCTCAGGCGGGCCGTCGGCGTTCAGGTCAGCGTCCGCCACGTCACGTCCATCACGACCCCCAGCAGCATGGTGATCGCCAGCCACATGTTCGCGTCGAAAAAAGCCACGTTGACCCGGCCCAAATCCTGCGGGTCCACGATGCGGTGCTCGAACAGCAAGATGGCGCCCATGACCAGCGCGGCGAGGTAATACCAGACGCTCGCGCCCGCCAGCACACCGACGAGCAGCAGCAGCCCGAACGTCAGAACGTGGCTCACCGCCGCGATGTTGAGCGCCGCCGGAATCCCGAAGCGTGCCGGAATGCTCTTCACGCCGTTCGCCCGGTCGAAGGCGTAGTCCATCGTGGCGTAGATGGTGTCCAGGCCGATCATCCAGAAAACCACGGTGGCCCACAGCGCCCAGGCGACCGGCGAGAAGTGCCCGGTGACCGCGATCCAGCCGCCCGCCGCCGCCGCCCCGTCGGTCACGCCCAGCCAGGCGTGGCACAGCCAGGTAAAGCGCTTGGTGTACGGGTAGCCGATCAGAAAGAGCAGCGCCAGCGGCAGCAGCGCCACGCACAGCGGGTTGAGCTGCCACGCGGCGAACAGCAGCACCGCCACGCTCACCGCCACCAGCCCCCACGCCTGCGCCGGACTGACCTTGCCACTCGGCACTTCGCGGCCCGCCGTGCGGGGGTTGCGGGCGTCAATAGCGCGGTCAATGACGCGGTTGGCCGCCATCGCCGCCGTGCGGGCCGCCGCCATCGCCACCGTGACCCAAATCAGGGTGTGCCAGCCAGGCCAGCCGGTGCCGTTCTGGGCCATGCTCGCCAGCAGCATCCCCGCGTAGGCAAAGGGCAGCGCGAACACTGTGTGCTCGAACTTCACGAGTTCCAGATAGGTCTTGACCTGTGTTCCACTCCGGGCAGCCGCACTCACAACCGCCCAGGATAGCGCGTCGCTGCCCAGATAAAAGAGCAACACACACCGAAAAAGGCGCCCAGAGTTTGACGCTCAGATGAGCAGATTCATCAGGCTGGTTCAGGGCGGAGGCGCGGCGCTGGGCGCGATAAAAGCCCCCTTTTCTGCTATCCTGTAGGACGCTGAAAGCGGAGGAAAAGCAGTTGCCTCTTTCGCCTAAGCTCGCTGGGGGTGACCCGGTTTCGACAGGGGAACTGAAGGTGATGTTGCGTGTCGAGGTGCCGTTGGCCTCGTAAACAAACGGCAAAGCCATTTAACTGGCAACCAGAACTACGCTCTCGCTGCTTAAGTGAGATGACGACCGTGCAGCCCGGCCTTTGGCGTCGCGGAAGTCACTAAAAAAGAAGGCTAGCCCAGGCGATTCTCCATAGCCGACGGCGAAACTTTATGGAGCTACGGCCTGCGAGAACCTGCCCACTGGTGAGCGCCGGCCCGACAATCAAACAGTGGGATACACACGTAGACGCACGCTGGACGGACCTTTGGACGGCGGTTCGACTCCGCCCACCTCCACCACTTTGGCCCCTGCCCACCCGGCAGGGTTTTTTATATACTCATGCCTGCCTTCTCGTCGGGATGGCGGAATCGGTAGACGCATTCGACTTAAAATCGACCGAGGCAACTCGTGCGGGTTCAAGTCCCGTTCCCGGCACCAACAAAAAGGCCCCTGCGGCGGCGGGGGCTTTTTCGTCGGTGCTCGCGGTGAGGGCGGAGGTCACTCTTCCCAGCGCAGTGGCTCATGGCGGCGGGTCAGGAAGACGGCGAGCAGCAAGCCGAGCACGGCGGCATTGAAGCCCAGCCACGAAATGAGGGCAGTCGAGATGTATTCCATTGGGGTCTACGCAGCATAGCTTTAGAATCCCAATAAAGCAATCAGTTTGGCGTCAGTTTCGGTAAGGCGGAACACAAAAAAAGCGCCTCCACCGGCGAGGCAGAGGCGTAGTAAGCGGGCGGAAGCGTCAGCGGTTGCGCGACAGCTTTTCCAGCACCAGGCGGCTGGTGGCCTTGAGCGTCTCGAACACGCCCGTGCCCTTGGAAGCGACGGCCTCGTAGGTCGGGTACCGCCTCTGGGGGTCGATGACGGCGCGGATCATGTCGGCGGGCAGGGCATCGGGCAGGTCGCGCTTGTTGATCTGAATCACAATCGGCACGTCGTTGATGTCGATGCCGTGTTCGGCGAGGTTCTCGCGCAGGTTACGCATGCTCTCGGCGTTGGCACGCAGGCGGCCCGGTGCCGAGTCGGCTACGAAAATGATGCCGTCTACGCCGCGCAAAATCAGCTTGCGGCTGGCGTTGTAAAAGACCTGTCCCGGCACGGTGTAGAGGTGAAAGCGGGTCTTGAAGCCCTGCACCGTGCCGAGGTCAAGGGGCAGAAAGTCGAAAAAGAGCGTGCGTTCGTCCTCGGTCGCCAGCGACACCATCTCGCCGCGCAGGTGGCCGGGTACTTTGCCGAACACATGCTTGAGATTGGTGGTTTTGCCGCACATACCGGGGCCGTAGTACACGATTTTGCAGTTGATCTCACGGGCAGCGAAGTTGATGGTACTCACGTGACCTCCGGGAAAAGAAGCTGGGCGGGGGCCTCAGCGCAGGGGAAAAGCAGGAAGGGAGACAGGACCGGGCCGCAGGGCGCTTGGCCGACCAGATGTTCAGCCCAGCAAGAACTCAGCCGAGCAGGTCGTCAAGCAGAGCGGTGGCCCCCTGGCTGAAGTCCGCGCCGAGTTCGGGCTCGGGCAGGTCGCGCACTTCGTCGAGAATGGGTTCGAGTTTGCCGATGGTCTTGCGGGCGTACACCTTGACCTTGCCCAGCGCCACGCTGGCATCGAAAATCAGCGTCAGCAGGGCGTCACTGCCCACCGATTCGACGTACAGCGTGCCGTTTTCTCCCTGGTGGGTCTGCTCCGCGAAGGTGGGCTCGCCTAGCATGTTCGCCAGCGCCGTGGTGGCGGCGGCGTTGCTGGCGACCAGCGTGGCGACCGAGTCCAGCGCGGGGGGGCGAGGCGCCCACAGGGCTTCTTTGTGCGACAGCACGAAGCCCTTGCGGTCCACCAGCAGGCAGTAGCGCACGCCGGTGGCGCCGAGCAGCTCTTCCAGATGCTGGTCGACCCGGGCGAACGCTTCGCCGTACAGGGCAAGTGAAGGTTCAATCATGTCGCCGCGCAGTATAAGGAGCGCTCTGGCACAAAGCTCTGACGGCCCCGTTCCGTGCGTGCCGCGCGGCATTCGCGCCCGCTATGCTCCCCACGTGAAGATGCCGGTTCTCCCTGTTCCCGTTCGCTTGCGCCCGCCGCTCTGGGCCCTCGCCACTGCCCTCCTGACGCTCGGAGCGGCGCAGGCCCGGCCCGTCGCCATCGGGGGGAGCGTGCAGGCGGCCAGCGTGGGCACCCGGCTGCTCGGCGGCGCGGAGATGCTGCCGGTCTGGTCGCTGCCCCGCCTGGGGGTAGAAGTTCGTAACGATCCGCAGGACTTGCGCCTGAAATGGGGAGCGCGTGAACTGCGCTACGCGCCGGAGCGGGGCTGGCGCGCGCTGGGATTGAGCCTGAATGGCTCCCTGCCCGCGCCGCAGCTTCAGGGCCAGAGCCTGTACGCGCCGCTCGCCGCCCTGCGCCTGCTCGGAGTGCCGCTGGAGGCCGATACGCCGGGGCTCCTCGCCTTCAGCGCGCCGCTGCGGGTGCCGGGGGAGACGTTGCCGCCTTCGCCGGACCTGCCGCCAGTCCTGTCATCTCCAACGGCGCCTTCCCCGGTGGTGCCGACGACCTTCTCAGCCGACGCTGTGACCACCGCGCCGCCTCCGACTCAGACCACGCTGGGGCCGGTGCCAGTGTTCGGGAACCAGTTGCAGACGGTCCGGGTCAACCGCGAGTTGCACCGGCAGGTGGAAACGCAGCGGGTGGTGCTCGAACTCTCGGCGCCCGTCGTTCACGAGGTGCAGCGCATCACCGATGGGCTGGCGGTGCGGCTGCCGGGGGTGGGCCTCACGCCGGGCGAGCAGGCCTTACCTTCCGGGGACCGGCTCACGCTGGAGCAGGACGCCGGGGGCGGCTGGGTGCGGCTGCATACCGGCGAGGGCCGCAGCGAGGTGTTCACCCTGGCGGACCCGCCCCGCATCGTCATCGACACGGTGACGCAGCTCAGCCGCGAGGTGCCGCCGCCGCTCGACCCGCAGGCGTTGCCCGCCGGGGTGACCTACCGGCAGCTCGGCGGGCTGCACCTGTTGAGTTTCGACCCGGCCCGCTTTCAGGCGCGGGTGGTCTCGGCACCGCGCGGCAGCTTTGCCGAAGTGGCGCAGCTCGTGACGCAGACCGGCGGCGTAGCAGGGGTCAACGCGAGTTACTTCGACCTGGCCTCCGCCCTGCCAGTGGACCTCGTGGTCAGCGGGGGATTGATGACCGCCGCCAGCCTGGAAAAACGCGCGACGGTGGGGCTGCTGCCGGGAGGCGGCCTGATTTTTGGATATCCCCGGCCCCGCTACCGGGTGCGCGGGGCCTTCGGCGAAGTGCAGGCGAACGCGGTGACCAGCCGGGCGCGGCCCGAGTGGCTCACGGCTTTTGTCGGTGATGGGCAAACGTTGGTCGGCGCGGCGGGGCTGCTCACCCTGCACGTGCAGCTCGGCGCGGGTACGGTGACGCGGGCGGTGTCTGGCCCCCACGTGCCCCCGGCGGGCACCCTCACCCTCACCTTCGACCCCGCCCGGTTCGCGCAGTTGCCCCGGCAGGCGGGTGAACCGCTGGACGTCGGCCTCGACTGGCGCACGGACGACGCGCCGTGGCCGCAGACCCGCGACGCCCTGAGCGCCGGGCCGCTGCTGGTGCAGGCGGGCCGCCCCGTGACCGACCCACGCCGTGAGGGATTCGATACGGGCGCGTCCATCTGGCGCCCGACCCGGCAGGTGGCGCTGGGCTTGTGGCGGGGCCAGCCCACCATCGCTTATCTGGAGCACGGCACCCCCGAGGCGTTTGCTGCCGCGCTGGTGCAGGCGGGCCTGAGCGACGCCCTGCGGCTCGACAGCGGCAGCAGCGCCACCGCCTACAGCACGAGCGGCTACGGCGACCTCGGCGGCTACCTCAACACGGTGTGGAGCCGCCCGGTGCCCAACGCCATCGTGTTCGTGCCGAAGGTGACGGGCGCGGCGCGGTAAACGTCGCGGAGCGTTCTCAGCCGAGCAGTTCGAGCAGGCGCAGGTAAGCCTGAGCGGTCACCTGCACGTCGCCGTAACTGCGGTGCCGACCGCCGGGGGCGAACTCCAGGCCCAGCCGCTCGGCGAGCACGGTGAGGTTGTGCGTCCGCTCGCGGGGAAAGGCGCGGCGCGAGAGCTGCATGGTGCACAGCTCGCGCTCGGGCGCCCAGCTCAGGCCCAGCCGCTCGGCGCCCGCCCGCATGAAACCGCCGTCGAAGCTGACGTTGTGCGCCACCACCGCCGAGCCGTCCACGAAGTCGAAAAAGTCGGGCAGCACGTCTTTTATGGCTGGCGCCCGGCGCACCATCTCGTCGCTGATGCCGTGGACCCGCTGGGCCTGCCAGGGAATGCTCAGCAGGCTGCCGTCGGGCCGGGTGGGGCGCACCAGCGTCTCAAACTTCAGCGTCTCGTCGATCTGTCCGCCCACGATCCGCACCGCGCCGATTTCGACAATGGCCGCGCTCGCCGGAGAAAACCCGGTCGTTTCCAGGTCGAACACCACCACGTCCTGCGGCCAGGGACCGCCCGCCGTCTGTGCCTTTCCTGCTGTTTTCATTCCACCTGCCGTCACGCCCCGAGGCTAGCGCCTGCGCCGCCCCCGTGCTGTTACCCGGTCGGCAAAGCGGTGGCATCGCCTGCGGAGCGAAACGGAGGGCCAAGGCGCTCCCGGGCGGCCCCGCGCTACCCTGACCCCAGAATGACTGCTCCGGACCGCCCGCCGCCCCCACCTGCCCGGCCCGAGGAGCAGGTGACGCCTTCCTTGCCTGCCGCACCCAGCCCAGGCTGGCCGGAGGATGGGGCACTGCCTCCCGTGCAGGCCGCACCGTCCCCGGAAGCTCCCCAGGACACCGGGCCACAAATCACGGCGCTCAGCGGCAACCGCGCCGCCCTGACTCTGCTGGTGGTGCAGAACGTGGTGTCGGCGTTCGCGATGGGCGTGTGGGTGCCGCTGGGCGCGAACGGACAGGCGGTGCGCTTGGGGCTGGGGCTGCCGCTCGGCACGGCGCTGCTGCTGTCGTTTGCCGTGACGGTGCTGGTGGCGCTGACCGCTTTCAAAGGGGCGATGGCCGCGCTGCGGGCCGACACCCGCTGGCGCACGCCGCCGTCGTGGGGCACGGCGCTGGCGGCCTTCGTGCTGGCGTTTCTGGCGTCGCGGGCCTTCGTCATCGCCTACGTGATGCTGGTGCCGAGCGCCGCCGACACCGTGCCCGAGTTCCTGTCGCGCGGGGCGGACGTGGTGCCGCTCGTCCTCGCGGCGGGGCTGCTTATTCCCCTGGCCGAGGAAATCGCCTTTCGCGGCCTGATGATGCGCGGCCAGGAACGCGCCGCCGGGTTCGGGGTGGCAGCGGTGGCGACCACTGTGGCCTTTGCGCTGGCGCACGGGGTTCCGGCGAGCATCGCAGGCATCTTGCCGCTCGCTTACGTGCTGGCGCGCCTCACCCAGCACACCGGCAGCCTGTGGGACTCGGTCATCGTTCACGCGCTCAACAACCTGCTCGCGGTGGTTCTGGGGCTGGTTCTGATCGGCAAAGTCGGCCAGGGCCAGAGCGGTGACCTGCTCGCGGGCGGCGCGTTGCGGCTGCCCGCCGCCCTGCTCGCCCTGCTGTTCGGCGCCGCCGTGCTCACGGTGCTGCATCTGTGGCTCACGCCCCGGCCCGACCCAGTGGAGCGGCGCGCCCCCGGCCCCTGGGTCAGCGGGTCTTACGTGATCATCGTGCTGTTCGGGCTGGCGCTGGCGCTGCTCTCGCTGCCGGGGGTGCAGAGTCTGTTCGACACGGCGGAGCGCTTCTTGCGCTGAGGCCATCAGCCGTGGGGGCGCCGTATCCTGGCCGGGCGGCGCCCCCGCGCATTACAGTGCCCGGATGCCCGCTCCCCGTTCCCGCGCCTCTGCTCGCTCGTCCAAACCCCGGAATAAGCCCCAACCCCAGCCCCAACCCCAGGCCCCTACGTCCGCGCCGCTGCCCGCCGAGGTGCTGACCCGGCCTGAGGCGTTCGGGGCCGCCGTGGTGCGCTCGGGGGCAGGCGTCGGGGAGTACTGGCTGCCGGTGTTGGTCGCGGCGCTGCTGTCGGGCCTGAGCTACGCGCTGCTGCTGCGGCCCGGGCTCAACCTCGCGGCGCAGGCGGCGCACACGGCGGGACAGGGGGCCAAACTCACGCCGCCGCTGCTGACGCACGTGACCAATGTCTTCGGCAGCGTCTTTCTGACGGCGCTCACCTTCGGGCTGATGTGGGGGCTGGGTTTACTGGGCAGCCGGCTCGGCACGGCGGCGGGCGAAACGCGGCGCTTGCCCGTCGCGCAGGTCTTCAGCGCCACTTTCACCCTGCCCATGTTGCTGAGCGTGCTGACGCTGGTGCTGATCGCGCTGACCCCGGCGGCGAGCTGGGCGCTCGACCCGGCGCAGGTCACCGCCGCGCATGGAGCGCCGCTGGCGCTGCAACGGGCGGCTCTGGTGAGCGCTGCGCAGACCCCGGCGGCGCTGGTGCTGGTGCTGGGCAGCCTGCTCGTGACCGCCGCGCAGTGCGTGCTGGCGGGCCGGGCGCTGCGCGGCGCGGGGGCCGGTGCCGGGGCGTGGCCCGCCGCGCTGCTCCCACTGCTGCCCGCGCTGCTGGTGCAACTTTTAGGGTTTCTGCCGCTCTTGGTAGCGCGCCTCACAACCGGGGGCTGACCTCGGCGGGCCGGGGCGCTAGCCTGAGGTCCATGACCGACTTCATACCGACCACCGACCTGAGTGACGCCCAGCCACAAGCGCAGGTGGCTGCGCCGGTCTTGCGCGACTTCGGGGGCCGAACGCGCTTTCAGGGCGCCGCCGTGACCCTGCGAATCAGCGAAAACAACCCGCTGGTGCGCCAGACGCTGCAAACGCCGGGCGCGGGCCGCGTGCTTGTGGTGGACGGCGGCGGGAGCCTCAACTGCGCGCTGCTGGGCGGCAACCTGGGGGTCTTCGGGGTGGAGAACGGCTGGGAAGGCGTCATCATCCACGGCTGCGTGCGCGACACCGCCGAGCTGCGCGAGCTCGACCTCGGCATCCGGGCGCTGGCAGCGCATCCCCGGCGCAGCGGCAAACTCGAGGAAGGCGAGCGCGACGTGCCGGTCACCTTCGCGGGCGTGACCATTCGCCCCGGTGACCACGTGGTGGCCGACGAGGACGGCTGGCTGGTCCTCGGCGCGGAGTCGCCGTGACCGACGGGTCTACCAGCGGCACTGCGCTGAGGGGGCCGGCATGACCCAGGCGAGCAGCTCCGCTGGGACGCCTGCTGTGTTCGTCGTGTCGCCTGCCGAGGCCCAAGCGACCGCACTGGCTGCCGAGCTGCCGGGCACCGAGGTGCGCTGGGTGGCCGACGGCGACCAGTTGCTGCGCGAGGCGCACGCCCGGATTCCCCAGGTCGTGCTGCTCTACAGCCAGGTGCCGGGCACGCCGCTGGGTCAGGTGCTGGGCATTCTGCGTCAACGCGCCGAACTCGCCTCCACCCACTGGCTGGCGGTGGGGTCAAGTGGGCTGGGCGACCTGCTGGCTGCCGGGGCCGACGCGCTGATTGGGGACACCACGCCCCCTCCGGCCCTCGCTGCCCAGGTCCGCACGCTGCTGGGCCGCGCCGCGCAGCAAACCCACCTGCAAGAGCGCCTGACCCGCTTACAGGGCCGGCTCGACGGCTGGGAACACGACGAACAGGTGCGCGACCAGTTGGTCCACATGCTGGTGCACGACCTCAAAAACCCCATCGCGGCGGTCATTGGCCTGCTGCAAATCGTCGAGGACGACGACGGCCTCTCGAACGAGTCGCGTGAGTTGCTGCGGCTGTGCCGGGACGAGTCGCAGCACCTGCTGCACCTCACCGTCAACATGCTCGATGTCCGCAAGATTCAGGCGGGCAAGATGAACCTCCGGCGCGAACTGATGTTCAGCCCGATGTTCGAGGAAGTCATCGAACTCGCGCGCGGCGACGTGGGCAGCAGCCTGCGCGAGCGCCGCGTGGGCGTGCAGGTGGCGCGTGACCTGAATCCCGTGAGCGCCGACCCCGAGATTCTGCGCCGCGTCCTCGCCAACCTGCTCAGCAACGCCCTCAAGCACAGCCTGAGCGGTTCGGCGATCACCGTCAGCGTGCAGGCCGAGCGCGGTGGCGGGGGCGTGCGCCTGAGCGTGCGTGACCACGGCGAGGGTATTCCCGCCGAGGACATCCCCAACCTTTTCGCCGCCTTTGAGCAAAGCCGCCTGACCCTGCATGGCCGCTTCGACACCGGCATGGGCCTGGCCTTTTGCAAGATGGCCATCGAGCAGCACGATGGGCGCATCTGGGTCGAGTCGGTGCGCGGCGAGGGCTCCGAATTTTTCATGACGCTGCCCTACGCGCAGGACCCCGAAGACGGGGACGACGACGATTACGCCGAACTGCTGACTTGAGCGTGGACAAGCACACGAACAACGGCCCGCGAACTTGAAGTCGTGGGCCGTTGTTCGTATGACTCATACGGCTTTAATCCGATTCCCGAACATCCGGAAAGGCGCCGGATGCCCGTCCATCTCCTTATACGGATTCCGATTGAATCTGGTCGTTTCAGATTCAATCCGAGCGGATGCGAGCAGGAAAAAATACGGATTCCGCGATATGGATGCACAGGCGGCGCTTTCCCGACTGTGCAGGAATTAAGCGGAATCCGTATGACTCAGCGCCGGATGTCCGCGTGAATCCCGAAGTCCTCGGCGATCAGGCGGGCCGTCATCTTGGCCGACATCATCACGCTCGGCGTCCCGGCGCCCGGCTGCGCGCCCGCGCCGACGAGGTAGAAGTTGTGCAGGTCCTCGCTGCGGTTGTGCGGGCGGAAAAAAGCGCTCTGGACAAGCCGTGGCTCCGGCCCGAAGGCGTTGCCGAGGTAGCTGTCGAGCGTGCCCGCGAAGTAGTCGGGCGTGATGAACTCGAAGTGGGTCAGGCGCTCACGCAGCCCCGGAATCAGGCCGCGCCGTTCGATGTCGGCCAGGGCAGCTTCGGCCAGCTTTGGCCCTTCCACGTCCCAGTCGATGCCGCTGCCGTTGTGGGGCACCGGCACCAGCGTGTAGGCGGCGTGGTGCCCGGCGGGGGCCAGCGCGGGGTCGGTCAGCGTGGGCACATGCAGGTACTGGCTGAAATCCTCGCCGAGCCGCTTGGTCCCGAAAATCTCGCTCAGCAGCGCCTCGTAGCGCGGCCCCAGCAGGATGTTGTGGTGCTTGAGCGGCAGATCGTCGCCGCCGCGAAAGCCGAAATAGACGACGAGCAGGCTCATGCTTTCGCTGGCGGCCTTCACCCGCAGGTCCGAATTGACCAGCCGCGCCGAGGGACGCACGCGCTTGAGGTAGGTGTTCGCCCAGTCGCCGTTGCTCGCCACCAGGTCGGCCCGCAGCTCTTCGCCGCTCTCCAGCCGCACACCGCGCGCTGTGCGTTTGCCGGGTAGATTGCCGTCCACCAGCACCTCGTCTACGCCGGCGCCGTAGCGGATGGCTCCGCCGAGCTCCTCAAATTTCTGCACCAGCCCGCGCACCAGCGCCCCGGTGCCGCCCATCGCGTAGTGGATGCCCCAGGTCTTCTCGACGAAGTGAATCATCGCGTAGATGGCGGGCACGCTCAGCGGATTGCCGCCGACGAGCAGCGTCTCGAAGGAAAAGACCTGCCGCAGTTTGTCCGACTGGAAGTATTTAGACGTGAACGAAAAGAGGGTGCGCACCGCGTCGAGCTTCAGCAGGTCGGGCACCACCCGCAGCATCGTCGGCACGTCGCCGAAATGGGTGTAGCCGAGTTCCAGAAAGCCCCGCCGGAAAATCGCCTCGGCGTCGGCGTGAAAGCGCTCATAGCCCGCGAGGTCGCCCGGCGCGAGTTCGGCAATCTGGCGCCGGGTGCTCTCCGGGTCGCCGTCGTAGTCGAAATACGTGCCGTCATGAAAGACGATGCGGTAGAAGGGCAAAATCGGCACCAGCGTCACGTACCGGCTGGTGTGGGGGCCGCCGCTCACGCCCTCCTTGACCCGCTCGCCGCTCAGCACCTCGGGTGGGTAGTCGGGCGCGTCCAGGCCAGCGCGGTCCCGCTCCAGCGCGAACAGTTCCTCGATGAAATGCGGCACCGTCAGCACGGTCGGCCCCATGTCGAACACATACCCGTCCGGCGTGCGCTTCTGGTAGGCGCGACCCCCCGGTCCATCGAGCCGTTCCAGAATGGTGGTGTCGAAGCCTAGGCTTTGCAGCCGAATGCCGAGCGCGAGGCCGCCGAAGCCCGCGCCGATGACGAGGGCCGTCTTGCGGCGGGCATAGGGCGAAGGAGCAGGGCGAGGAAGTGCAGATGTCATGACAGTAAACCTCGGAAGTCGGGAAATCAGAAATCAGGGAAAAAGAACAGGGAACAGGGAAGAGGCCGGAGAACGCTGGGCCTCCCGGAGGGGTGACAGATCAGCCGTGGACCGCGCCCAGCGAGCGCAGTTCCCACCACGCCTGCGGCAGCATCAGCAGTTTGCGCCGGCCACTCACGTAGGCGCGGCGCCCGAAATTGTCGTAGCCGGCGCGTTCGAGGTCGTCCAGAATGCCCTCGTAGGCGCGGGCGGCGGTCAGCACCGCCAGCGGGCCGCGTCCGTCGAGCTGCGGAATCCCGGCGCGGCCAGCGGCGTACCACTCGCGCGCCAGCCCGCCGAGGTGCGTCATCAGGGCGCGGTAGGCGGGGCTGAGCGGTTCGCCCTGGCCCCAGCGCTCCAGCGCGGCGCGTGACAGGCCGTATTCGTCGAGCAGGCTCTGCGGCAGGTAGACCCGTCCGCGCGTCAGGTCCTCGCCCACGTCGCGCAGGATGTTGGTGAGCTGCATCGCCTGACCGAGTTGCAAGGCGTCGTTCAGCGTCGCCGCGCCGCCCCGGTAGCCGCTGATAGGCGCGACCATGAACCCCACCACCCCGGCCACCCGGCGGCAGTAGAGCAACAGGTCGTCCATGTCGCGGTACTCGTGCCCACGCAGGTCCATGTTCAGGCCCTCGTGCAGCTCGGCAAAGGCGCTGTGGGGAATGGCGTAGCGCCCCGCCGCCCACGCCAGCGCCGTGCTGATGGGGTCGTCCGCCGGTTGCCCCGCAAACGCCGCGTCAATCCGGCTGCGCCACTCACGGAGTTCGCGCTCGCGGTCCCCGTTTCCCGCCTCGTCCACGATGTCGTCCCCGGCGCGGCAGGCGGCGTAGACCGCCCACACGGCGGCCCGCTCGGGTGGCGAAAACAGTTGCGACCCCAGATAAAACGTCTTGCTGTGCTGCCGCGTCAGGTCCCGGCAGTACCTCACTGCCTGCGCCAGCGGCGGGCGGCGCAGTTCGGTGCAGGGCAGGGCAGGTGAATAGTCCGTCACGGTGAGGGTCCTCGTCGGCAGTCTAAGAGACAAACCGGCCCTAGACCTCACGCCTGCTTACAGAAAAGGAAAGACAGCACCAGCAAGGCGCGGGCGCGGCGGGCCATCGCCAGCACCAAATTGTGTTGACGTTTCCTTTGGGGTAACGGCGATCAGACGTTTCTTTCACTATGCTGGGGCGTGAGGATGCCCCCGCCGGGGCACGAAGCTTGGAGGAAGCACATGGAAGAACGCAAGAGTATGGGAAGCGCACTGGTCGACGTGTTCGATGCGGGCGTGGTTCTCGTCAAGTCCGAAATCAATGCGCTGGCCCGTAAGGTCGGAGAAATCGCCAAGGCCAAGGGCCTCGGGCTGGTGCTGCTGCTCGCCGCGCTCGGGCCGCTGCTGCTGGGGATGATTTTCCTGATTCTGGCGGTGTTCTACGGCCTGATGCGTCTGGGCCTCGCCGCCTGGGCCGCCGCGCTGATCATCGCCCTCGTCAGCCTCGCCATCACCGGCGCGCTGATCGCGATGGGCCTGCAAAAGCTCAGCGCCGAAGTCGACACCGACATGCCCCGCCGCCCGGTGGACATGAGCGGCCCCGAGTTCCGCGCCGGCCAGGGCGCCGAGTACCAGAACGCCCCCGGCGTGCCCGCCACCTCGCTGAAGTACCCCGTTCCCGGCGCTGCCGCGGCGACGGCGGTGCCCGCTGCGAGCTACGGCACCACCGGCAGCCGAGTCACTGGGAGCCAGGTCACGGGAACCCAGGTCGTCGGCAGTCAGGCTGCCGGCACCGTGTCGGGCAGCGTCCAGCCCTCGGTGGAAGGCGCCGAGCGCGTGCCGGTCTATGAGAGCGACGCCGATGGCCGCGCCACGATGTACGGCGACCGCCTAAACGACAAGCTCGAAGGCCATGACGACCACGACGACCCCAACCTGCAAAACCCGGTCGTGCTGCACGACGCCCCCGGCATCGCCGTGAGCACCACCCCCACCTTCCGCGAAGACATGCGCCGCGAGGGCCTGAGCGTGAACGACGTGCCCCCCACCGACCCCGACCAGACCAAGCCCGGCCAGGGAGGTCACTGAGATGGCAGATTCCAAGGACATTCGCACCGAAGCCCAGGGCCCCGTGACCCAGGTGCAGACCATTCAGGCGCAGCCCGCCGTGACCCATGAGCCGGTGCCTGCTCAGCCGCCCGTCCAGTCCCAGGCGCCCGTCAGCCGCGCCGAGGACCAGAGCCCGGTGATGTCGGGTACGCTGGTGCGCGTGGGGGAAAACACCGACGTGCGCTATCTCAACGAGCAGGAAGAAGCCCGCGAGCGCCTCAAGGCGAGCGTGGACCGCCTGACCCAGCAGGCCAGCTTGCAGGTCAAGGTCGAAAAAGAGCCGCTGAAGATGCTCGGTGGCGCTTCGGCAGTGGGCGCAGTCATCGGCCTGGTGCTGGGTCGTCAACTGCGGCGTTCCAAGAAGATCTACGTGGACGCCCACAGCCCGGTCAAGCACCAGCGCGAGTTCGTTAAGGCGCAGCAGCGCGCCCAGAACAACAAGAACAACGTCGGCGGCGCCCTGCTTGCCACGCTGGGCACCATGGCCGTCAAGATGCTGACTGACAAGGTGCTGGCGCCCAAGCTCGAAGAAGTCGCCAACAACCTGCTCGACAAGGCCGGGCAGCCGAGCGCGGCCACGCGGGTTGCGGCGCCCTCCAACGCCAACGCGACGGCAGCCGCCAGCAACGCGGGCCAGATTCCAACGGTCAACCGGGCAAGTACTCCAGTCGCGCCTGCTGCGGCCCCAGCTCAGACTCAGTCGCAGCCCCAGGTAAGTGGCGATCATCCCCACCCCGGCGTACATTACACCGCCAACCCGGTGCACCCCGGCGTGGTGCCGATTCCGGACAGCGTGGTCGAGGCGAAGGCCCAGGGCACGCCTATCAGCGAAGACCAGAAGGTCAACCCCAACCTGTCCTGAGACTCTTTTCCTGTGGCGGCTCCCTGCGGGGGGCTGCTTTTTTGTGCCGCCGTTCCTGGGTCGGCTGCGCTTGCGCTTTGCTACCCTGCCTCCATGACCGCCCGCCGCAGCACCCGCCAGCGTGACGTGATCGCCCGCGTGTTGCAGGACGCGCCCGGTCCGCTCGGGGTCACCGAGGTACACGCCTGCGCACAGGCCGAGCTGCCTCGGCTGGGCATTGCCACGGTGTACCGCACCCTCAAGCTGCTGACCGAGGAGCGCCGCATTCACCCGGTGCTGCTTGACGGCGAAACTCTTTACGAAACAGTAGGCCGGGGACATCATCACCATTTCAGCTGCACGCGCTGTGGCCGAGTGTTTACGCTGCATACCTGCCCGGTAACCTTGCCGAGCAGCGCCGTCTATCCCGGCGGGTTCGTGGTCGAGGCGCACGAAGTGACGCTTTATGGGCAGTGTCCGGAGTGCGCGGCGAGGAAGACCGGGGCCCACTAAGGCGGGAAGTTTTTACTGCGTGGCTTCTGCGAAAGCCTGCGCCACCTGCCCCACCGTCTGGTCAAGGCTGTGATGGTCAAGGACCCATTCCCGCGCCGCCGCGCCGTAACGCCGGGCCTGTTCCGGGTGGGCCGCAAGCGCCCGCAGCGCCCGGGCGAGCAGCGCGGGCTGGGGAGGCACCAGCAGGCCGGTCTGACCGTCTTGCACCAGTTCGCGCTGGGCGGGAATCGGCGTGGTGACCAGCGGCAACCCGGAAGCGAGCGCCTCCAGCGTGACGAGCGACTGGTTTTCGGCGAGCGTAGGTTGCAGCAGCACGTCCGCCGCCCGGTAGAGGTCGGGCATGTCCCAGCGCCGGCCCCAGAATTGTACGTTGGGCTGAGTGCGCGCCAGTTGCTGCGCGAGTCGCCCACCTCCCGAATCCATATCGCCGACGAACACGAAGTCGAGGTCGGAAGCTTGCCGCGCTGCCCAGACCGCCGCCAGTTGATTTTTTTCGGGGGCGAAGCGGCCAGGGACGAGCACGGTAAAGCGGCGAAATCCCAGCTCGGCGCGCAGCTTTTCGCGCGCGGACTCAGGCAATGGCGAAAAACGGTTAGTGTCCACTCCGTTGGGCACCGCCCGCACGTCCGACACCCGCAGTTCTTGCTGTAAGAAAGCCGCGCCCCACCGCGACACCGTGAGGCGCTGCTCAGCCTGGGGAAGGAATTTGGCCTTCGTCTGCCGGTAAATTTCGCGGTAAAGGCCCTGGAGCGGCCAGCCGTAGTGATAGTCGAGCTGGTCGTGCAACACCACACTGCGCGGCGCCCTGAGCTGGGGCAGTAACGTGCGGTAAGTGTCTGGATTCCAGACTTGCAACACCCGCAGGTCGGCGTCCCCAGTCATCTCCGGCAACGTCAGCAGATCGGTCCAACGCTCCACCGTGACGCCCTGCTCGGTGAGTTGCGCCGCCCAGCGGTCGAGGGCGGGCGCCGCCGAGCAGTACACCGTCGCCCGTTGCCCATGCGCGCGCAACCGGGGCAACACGTCAAGCAGCCACACCTCGCTGCCCGCCACCCGCGGCGCGTCGGTGATGACCGTCAGATTCAGGTCGTGCCCTGCCTCAGTCATCCACTGGCTCCCCGCGCTGCAACTTCACGCCGCGCACCAGATTCTGGTACATCAGCGCCGAGGTCAGCGGCCCCACGCCGCCCGGCACCGGGGTCTGGGCGCGCACCGGCAGCTCGGGTAGAGCGTCGCCCACCATGTCACCGCTTTCCTGCACGTTGATGCCGGCGTCAATGACGACGTGCTCCGGCTGCACCTGCTCGGGCCGCAGCAGCCCTGCCTTGCCTACTGCGACCACCACCGCGTCCTGCGCAGCCAGCACCGCCGCGAGGTCGCGGGTGTGCTCGTTGCACAGCGTTACCGTCGCGCCCTTATTGTTCAGCATAAACAGCAGCGGGCGGCCCACCGTGCGCCCCGGCCCGATGACCGCCACCCGCAAGCCGCGCAGGTCGTCGCCCAGCGCGTGCCGCAGCAGAAAGCGCACCGAGCGCGGCGTGGGCGGCAACAGCGCCTCGGGTTCGCGTCCGGCGGCGATCAGGGCGAGGTTGGCCGGGCTCAGCCCCTCGATATCCTTGCGCGCCGCAATGTGCAGCAGCGCGGCGTCGGCGTCCAGCCCAGCGGCCAGCGGCAGCTCCAGCACGATGCCGTGCACGGCGGGGTCGGCGGACAGCTCGCGCAGGGTCTGTTCCAACGCCTCCTGCGTGGCCGCCGCGCCGAGGTCCACCACCCGGAACGCCACCCCCAGCTTCTTGGCGCGCTTCGCCTTGCTCTGCACGTAGACCTGCGAGGCCTCGTCGTCAGAGGCCAGCACGCTCACCAGTTGCGGCTCAAAGGGTGGGTCCAGTTGCGCCCAGGCTTTCAGGTCGGCGCGCACGCCGCGCATGACCCGATCGGCCAGCGGTTTGCCGAGCAGCGCGGCGGTTTCGGAAGCGGCAGGTTCGGAAGAGGTCTGCATCCTGTCCTCAGTGCCGGAAATGCCGCGACCCCGTGAACACCATGCTGATGCCCAGTTCGTTGCAGGCGGCAATCACTTCGGGGTCACGCTTGGCGCCGCCGGGTTGCAGCACGGCGGTCACGCCCGCGCTCGCTGCCAGCCGCACCACGTCGTCGAAGGGGAAAAAGGCTTCGGAGGCCAGCACCGCGCCCTGAGCTGCTTCACCCGCGTTGGCGATGGCGCGCTCGGCGGCCCAGATGCGGCTCACGGCCCCGGCACCGAGGCCCACCGTCACGCCGCCTTTGCACAGGGCGACGGCGTTGGACCGCGCCCCTTTCACCACCGCCCAGGCGAAGCGCAGGTCGGCCCATTCCTGCTCGCTGGGCTGGCGCTCGGTCACCACTTCGGGGCACAGATCGTCCCAGGGGCGGGCGTCGCGCTCCTGCACGGCAAACCCGCCGGTCAGCGGGCGCACGTCCAGCACGCTCACGCCCTGTGGCTGGCCCGCAATCAGCACCCGCAGGTCGGGCTTTTTGGCGGCGAACCACTCCACCGCGTCGGGGGTCACGTCGGGCGCGATTAGCACTTCAAGGAAGGTGCCTTTCATGCTCTGCGCCGCCCCGAAGTCCACCGGCTGACTCACCGCCACTACGCCCCCGAACACACTGAGGGTGTCGGCGTCGCGGGCGCGTTCCCAGGCGGTCTTCACGTCGGCGGCCACCGCCACACCGCAGGGGTTGGCGTGCTTGACGGCCACGCACACGGCGCCCTGCTCCTGCGCCGCCAGCTCCTGACACAAGCTCCACGCAGCGTCGGCGTCGGCATAGTTGTTGAAGCTCATCGGCTTGCCGGCCACCACCTGCGCGTCAATCACCGGGCCGCGCGCGTTGCCCCAGCGGTAAATGGCGCCGGGCTGGTGGGGGTTTTCGCCGTAACGGACCTGCGCGGTGCGGGTGAGGTCGAGGCTGAGGTGCTCGGGCAACTGCGTCGGCAGCTCGTCCGATTCGCCTGACAGATACGCCGTAATCGCCGCGTCGTACTCGGAGGTGTGGCGGTAGGCCTTGGCGGCCAGGCGGCGGCGCTCGGCGGGGGAGACCTCGTCTTGCAGGGCCAGCGCGTAATCGGCGGGGTCCACCAGCACCAGCACGGCGTCGTGGTTCTTGGCCGCCGAGCGAATCATGGCCGGGCCGCCGATGTCGATGTTCTCAATCACTTCGGGGTCGGGTGCGCCGCGCGCCACCGTTTCGCGGAAGGGGTAGAGGTTCACGCACACCAGGTCGATGGTGCCGATGTCCTGCGCGGCGAGCTGCCCCAGGTGCCCGGCCTCACGCCGCGCCAGGATGCCGCCGTGAATGGCCGGGTGCAGCGTCTTGACCCGCCCGTCCAGCATCTCGGGAAAGCCGGTCACGTCGCTGACTTGCCGCACCGGGATGCCGGCCCCCGAGAGTGTGGCAAAAGTGCCGCCCGTGCTGAGCAGTTCCCAGCCGCGCTGCTGCAACTGCGCCGCAAACTCCACCACGCCTGTCTTGTCGCTGACCGAAATAAGCGCCCGTTTCGTCATGTTGCCTCCCGTTTTCCACACAGGAAAACGCCCCCGCACATGCAGGAAGCGTCCGACCCAGGCGCACGGTCTTTGCTATGCCAGAAGGCTTCCCCGTGGTCTTCCCACGTTTTCGCGCCAGTCACCTTCCGCAGACGGGCGCAGCATAGCGCGTGGCGCAGCGTTGGCGAAGCAAAAGGCAGAGCGGCCCGCTGGCGCCCTGCCTTCTGTCTTTGCCCTCAGTTGCTGTTGCCGCTGCCGTCGGGCGCTGGCATCGTAGTCCCGGTGGACTCCGGCAAGGTTTCCTGCACCACGGTCGGCTGGTTCGTCTGGTCGCCGCCAATCACCTGACGCAGTTCGTCCATCACGGCGCGTTCCTTGTCGTTGACCTGTTCGCCGCCGATGCCCAGGAAGCCGCCTTCCTTCGCGGCGTTCGCGGTGTTTTCCACCACCTTGAGCAGCATCTGGCGGTAAGCGGCGGCGTCTTCGGGGCTCGCCTTGCTGCTCACCAACCACGCGGCTTGCCGCACGCCCTCAATGCTCTGCGCTTTGACCTCTTCCATGTCGCGGGTGTTTTGCTGGGGCAGGTCCTTGGGGTCGGGCGGGGTGCCGAGCAGTTCGGCGGCCATCGCCTCCATCAGCGGCGTGCGCGGCGTGCCGCTGACACTTTCGCGCACGGAAGCGGCAATCGCCTGCGCTTCGGCGAGCAGCCCGGTCAGTCCGCTGGGGCTGGCGGCGACCACAGCGGCCCCCGCGCGGCCTGGCCCGGTCATGACCTTGAACCACTCGTCTGCCGTGAAGTTGTCTTTTACGCTCATGCGGCCAGCTTAGAGCATTTGACAAAAAGATGGCACAGCTTTTTGGCGAGCGGAGCGAGTACAAAACAAAGAGCAGAGCGGAGAATGGAGCGGGTGGCGGCGCTTTTCCGACGCACGCGTAATTCGGAGAACTGCTCTGGGCGCGGAGGCGGGGCGGGGGAATTGTGATTTTATTGGGAAAGTTCGAGGCTGGCGGTGGACCGTCAGAAGGCCTTCACCCGGCGCGTCTAGCCTGAATCCATGCGAAAAACCCTCGCCCTGCTGCTGTGCCTCGGTTCCTTCGCCGGAGCCGCGCAAGTCACCCTCCGCGAAGGCGAAACGGGGCGGCTCGGTGCCCGGCACCTTACGGTGCTGGAGGTGCAGGACCGGCGCTGTGGACCGACGGCGGACTGCCTCGCCGATGTCGTCGCCCGCGTCCAGGTCAAGCAAAATGGACGAGCCTCGGTGCTGACCCTGAGCTGGCCGCCGGAACGGGTGCCGCGCTGGAGTGGCGTAGGCGTAGTCGCCGTATCGGGTGGAAGCGCGCTCACCGTTAAACTCACCAATCGACCGCCCGGCAACCGCGCACCGGGACAGACGCTCACGCTGCGGCGCGGCGAAACGGGACAGCTCGGCCCCCGTCAGGTCAAGCTGCTCGGTCTAGAAACGCGAGTCTGTTCGCCGCAGGTGCTCTGCGTGCGGTCCCGCGTCACTACCGTCTATCTGGACGTGCGTCAGGGCGGGCAAAAAAGCTGGCTGGCCCTGGAGTATCCGGCCCCTGTTGCCCACAGCGGCGTGCGCTTGGTGAAGGCGACGGACGAGGCTCGCCCGGCGCTGACCTTTTCGGATGTGGGCGAGTGAGGCTCAACTCCTGAGAAACGCCCCCACCCGCTCCGGCAAGTCCTGTGGGTCCATCAAAAAGGCGTCGTGGCCGTGAATGCTGCCCAGTTCCCAGTAGTCGGCGTGGGGAAGCTCGGCGGCGCAGGCGCGGACCTCGGCGGCGGGGTAGAGCAGATCGCTGGAGATGCCGACGACGAGTACCGGCGCGCGCACCGCTTTGAGGTCGGCGCTGCTCGGCTGAAAGGCGTCCATCGCCCAGGTGAGGGCGCAGTAGGTCTGCTCGTCGAAGCGGGCGGCGAGTTTTTCGCCTTGGTAGTGCAGGTAAGACGTAACGGCGGGCACCCCCGGCACGCGCTGCCCCGCCTGCGTGCGGCTTAGGCTTTCGGGGCTGCGGTAACTGAGCATGGCAATCTGGCGCGCCACCTTCAGCCCCTCGCCGCCGGGAGCGAGGGCAATGGCGCTGCGGGCCGCCGTGTTCAGTCCAATAGCCCAGGGCGAGTGCCGCGCCGGGGCTCCTATAATCACGGCCTTTTCCACCAGGTCGGGGCACTCCAGCAGCCAGGCGTAGGCGAGCATCCCGCCCATGCTCGCGCCGATGACCCGCACCCGTCGCACGCCGAGAGAATCCAGCAGGGCGCGCCCCACCCGGGCCATGTCGCGCAGGCTGAGCGGCACCGGTCCGGAACAGGTGGCGGCGAGTTCAGCGGCGCTCGTCGTGCCGGCGCACCCGCCGAGGACGTTGGCGCACACCACGTAGTCGTCTGCCGGGTCCAGTGGCCGGCCCGCGCCCAGAAAGTCGGGCCACCACTCGTGCACCGCGCTGTCGCCGGTCAGGGCGTGCAGCACCAGCGTGGCGTCGGCGCGCGGCGTGCCGTAGGTGTGAAAGGCCACCCGCACGTCGCTCAGCGCCCGTCCGCAGTCGAGCAGCAGCGGCTCACGCCGGAAGAGAACGACCGTCTGCGGCCCCGAACAGTCGGGTTCTTCGGTCAGCAGCAGGGCAGAGGCGTGGCCCGCGAGCACGGCGGTCACGCCCGCTCCCCAGCGCTCGCCAGGGCCTGCGCGAAGTCCTCGCGGATGTCGTCTACGTGCTCGATGCCCACCGACACCCGGATGAGGCCCGGCGTGACCCCGGCGTTCGTCTGCGTCACCTCGTCGAGCTGGCTGTGGGTGGTGCTCGCCGGATGAATGACCAGCGTGCGGGTGTCGCCCACGTTGGCGACGTGCTGCGCGAGCTTGACCGAGCGAATAAACGCTTCGCCCGCCGCCCGGCCCCCGCGCAGCTCGAAGGTGAGCACCGCGCCCGCCCCGCGCGGCAAGTAGGTCTGCGCCCGGTCGTAGTGGGGGTGGTTGCTCAGGCCGGGGTAAGTGACCTGCTTCACGTCCGGGTGGCTGATGAGCCAGTGCGCCAGCGCCAGGGTGTTCTCGGCGTGGCGCTCGGCGCGCAGGCTCAGGGTTTCAAGGCCTTGCAGAAACTGCCACGCCTGCTGCGGCGCCAGGGTCGTTCCCAGGTCGCGCAGCCCCTCGGTGCGGGCGCGGGTGATGAAGGCGATGTTCGGCAGCCCCAGCCCGTTGCCTTCCCCGAACGTCTCCCAGAACTTCAGCCCGTGATAACTCGGCGAGGGCTCGGTCATCAGCGGATACCGCCCGCTGCCCCAGTCGAAGTTCCCGCCGTCCACGATGACCCCGCCGATGCCGTTGCCGTGCCCGCCGATCCACTTGCTCGCCGAGTGCAGCACGATGTTGGCGCCGTGCCGCAGCGGCTGGCAGTAGTATCCGCCGGCCCCGAAGGTGTTGTCCACGACCACCGCGACGCCGTGCTCGTGCGCGACTTTCGCCACGCCCTCGAAATCGGGAATGTTCAGCGCCGGGTTGCCGATGGTTTCCAGATATACGGCCCGCGTGCGCTCGTCGATCAGCGCGGCGAATTCCTCGGGGCGCTCGTCTTTGCTGGTAAACCGCACCTCGATGCCGAGCCGCTTGAGCGTGACGCGGAACTGGTTGACGGTGCCGCCGTACAGGTTGGGCGACGAGACGATGTTGTCTCCCGCCTGCGCCAGCGTGAGCAATGTCACGAGCTGCCCCGCGTGCCCGCTCGACACCGACAGCGCCCCCACGCCCCCTTCGAGGGCGGCCACCCGCTGCTCGAACACGTCGTTGGTGGGGTTCATGATGCGGCTGTAGATGTTGCCGAATTGCCGCAGCCCGAAGAGGTCGGCGGCGTGCTCGGGCGACTCGAACACGTAGGAGTTGGTGGCGTAGATGGGCGTTTGCTGCGCTCCGGTCACGGGGTCGGGGCGTTGTCCGGCGTGCACCTGCAAGGTCTCGAAGTGCAGAGGCTGCGGCTGTTTGGTATCGGTCATGGTGGCGGCTCCTCGGGGGAAGCAGGTTCGGGGGCGCCAGTCACGGCACTCCCCCTGCCTGCTGTGAATCGAGAAGGGACACTTGAATATCGTCATCCGCGTGGCCTTCCCGCTTGGTCCCGCCCGGCGGCTCATCGTTGACACGCCCAGGGGGCTGGCCTTGGCACCGTGACGTGATGGGGTCCGGTTGCCGCGCCGTCGTCGAGCCAGGTCTCTCGGGCGCTCTGAAGTGGGTGGCTCCTGCTGCGGGAGCTCCTCAAAAAGTAGCGCGGAGGCGGGTAAGGGGTCAAGGCGAAACTTAGACGGGGCTGAGCGTGCCCTGCCCCCGTTGACACATTGGCCCGGCCTTGTTATCTTGTTCCCCGCCTGACCGCACGGGAAGGCCACAAGAAGGGCGCGAGTGTAGCTCAGCTGGTTAGAGCGCACGCCTGATAAGCGTGAGGTCCCCAGTTCAAGTCTGGGCATTCGCACCAAGAAGAAATCCCTCGTCCAGAACGGGGGATTTCACTTTTATTCTGTGGCTCGAAAAGCTCGTCTCCGACTGAAAATCGGAGCAAGCTTGAGGTCTGGTTTCACGTCAAAAGAAGCGCAGAGCACCGCTTCAGCCCAGAGAATCCCTCAGCGCAGCGGAGCTGTCTTCCACTCCGTCGGCTCCTGCTGGGGCGTAAAGGCTTTGCTGACTCCCTGGGCAGAGATACGGCGAAAGGGGTCCACGCCGTCACAGCGACCGCTCAGGCTCTGCTTGGTAAAAGTCGGTCTGGCTCCCGGCAGGACACGGATGACCTGGCTTGTCCAGCCGGCGGTGCCCATGTTGCCGCAGTCGTTGTAGTTCACCTTCTCGAGCATCAGAAAACGTCTGCTGGGACGCAGTTCTGCCACCGCCAGATAATCGTAGGCGGTGCCTTGACCTTCCAGGTGGCGCAGCAAGCCCAGTTCGGAAGAGCCGTTCCGGTTGATGTCCTTGAGGCTGTACAGCTCGGTGAAGTGGTCCTTGAAGACGTAGTGAGCCACCACCTGCTGGCCCTGCATGATGACCAGACCCTGGCGGCTGACATTGGGAATTTCAAAGCAGGACGTGTACAGATACGCTGTTTGCCGGGTGTTGGGCGCCGTGAACGCTCCGGCAGCCGCGCCGTTGATGTTGAGGTCCTGGTCAACACAAGAAGCGTCGCGGCCCCAGAGCTGAGCTTGGTCGGCTCGACGTGCCAGCGCGCGAATCTGCTGCCACACCTTTTCCTGAAGCTGTGGCGCTGGCGTGGGAACACGCACGTCGTACAGCACGCGGGACTGAGCGGCAGCGACGCCGGGCAGACTCAAGAGCAGGGCGCAGGTCCAAGTCATGAATTTCATGGGCGGAGCGTACTGGCCGAAGTCTTGAAGGCATCTGACAAAAAGTTTTTGAGGTACGCGGTTTCCTTCTTAACCCCGTGTCCTGGCGCACGCCGCCCCGGTGCCAAAACGTCACGAAAGTTGCTGCTCCATTGCCGAGGCTGAAGGCCAGCTAGACGGGCGCCCCAACAGGCTCAGGCAGCGGCGGCAACGTCCGTCCTTCGACCCACACCCGCAGCGTCTGTTCGGCCTCCGCCCCCAATTGTGTTTTCACCAATGTCAGCAGTGCCGTCGTCGAAACTGGGCGGCCTGTAAAGGTCTTCACGTAGCTGTGCAGGAATTGCCCGAACGCCGCGTCGCCCACCTTCAGCCGCAGGGCGTGCAGGGCCAGTGCGCCGCGAAAATAGGCGCTGGCATCGAAGATTTCTTCTTCACGGGTGGCGCGCAGCGGGCGGCTGGGCAGGACCGACAGCCGCGCGTACCAGTCGGCGGCCATCGCCTGACCGTCTTCACCCTGGCTCTCGGCCCACAGCAGCTCGGCGTAGGTGGCAAAGCCTTCGCTCAGCCAGGTGTCGGCCCAGTCGGCCAGCGTCACCTGGTCGCCGAACCACTGGTGCGCCAGCTCGTGCAGCCGGACCCGCTCGCGGTTGGAAGTGGCAGGCATGGTGGTCAGGCCCGCCGTTTCCAGCGCCAGTTGCCGCACCGGCAGCAGGGCGACGCCGTACACCTCGTCGGGGTAGGGGCCGAACCAGTCGCTCAGCACCCGCAGCATCCGCGCCGTTTCGCCCTCGGGAACCGTCGTCCCAGCGGGCAATCCCGCCGCGTAGATGTCCCGGCGGTGCACCGTCTGGGTGCCGAGCTGCACGTCCGGTGCGGTGCGCCGTTCCAGTGGCCCGACAATCAGCCCCAGCGCATAGGTCGGCACTGGGACACGCTGGGTAAACGTCAGGGTCTTCAGGCCGTTGCGCTCTGTCTGCGTCGTGAACAGTCCACTGGCCGCCGCCGACGCGCTCGCCGGCACCGTGACCCGCACCGTGAAGGTCGCCGGGTCGGACGGGTGGTCATTGCACGGCAAAAAGCCCCGCGTGCCGTGCGGCTCACTGAGGCTGTAGCTCAGGCCCGCCTCGTTTTGCCAGCCGGGGCGGATGGGCAAACCGGGGTCGCCGCTGAGTTCCGGCGTACCCGCATAGATCAGCCGCAGGCGGCCCGTTTCGCCGGGGCGCAGCGGGCGCGGAAGCGTCACTTCCACCTTCTGCGCGGTCTGCACCCAGCGCACGCGTTGCCCGTTCCACTGCGCCGCGCTCACCCGTGGCCCCAGCAGGTCAAGAACGATGCGGGACAGCGGCTCGCGGGCACCGACGGTGAGGGTCACGTCGCCGCTGAGGTGCGGCTCGCCGGGACGCGGCACGGTCAGGTGTAGGTCATAGTGCTGCACGTCCAGCCCGCGCTGCCCGAGCGACGGGAAGATGGAATCGCCCACGCTCTGGCCCAGCGCCGCACCGCCGAGGGTGAGCGAGAGGGCGAGCCCCCGCAATAGGGCGCGTCTCATACGAATTCCGACTGTGCTGGAATGGAGCGCAGTCCGTCTCAAATCGGGTAGTACGCCCGCGCTTTGCCGGCGATGAAGTCGCGGGTGGGCAGCCAGATCAGCGGGTTGCGTTCCTCGCACTCGGGCGGCGGGCCGTAGCGCACCAGGCCCTCGACCTGCTCGAAGGGCACCCATTTCACGCCCACCACTTCGGGGTCGGTGGGGTCGAGTTCGCCATGAAACGCCGCCGTGAAGCGGGCAAAATTGGCAAAGCACTCGTTGCGGGTGCCGGTCAGCAGCTCGCCTTCGAGCAAGCTGACAAATTCGAGGTTGGTGACGTGCAGGCCGGTCTCGACCAGCACCTGCCGCACGGCGGCGTCGGCCAGCGTCTCGCTCGGCTGGGCCTTGCCGCCCGGCAGTCCATAGAAAATCGAGCCGTCGTCCATTCGTTCTTCGACCAGCAGCAGTTCTTCACCCCGCACCAGATAGACGTGGGCGGCCCGCTTGATCGGCAGCGTGCGCGAAAGATTCATCTGCGGGCAGCATAGCGCGGGCCTCCGCTGCGCCGCGCCCGGTGACGCACAAGGGAATGTGCCCGGAAGATTCTCAAGGTGCGGCTCAGCCCCGCGTCCCTGGTGCGCTTTAGAGTGCCCCCATGACCCGCAACGACAAAAGCGACGAACAGCACCTGAACGCCGAGCAGTTGGAGCAAGAAGTAACTGGCGAAGTGGTGGACGAGGGCACCACCGGCGAACTGCTCAACGACAAGATGAGCGCCGAGGACATCCTGCGCGAGAACGCCGACGAGAGCGGCAACGTCAACGATCAGCCCGGTTTCGACGACGGGCGGCTGGGTGGCAGCGACGGCGAAGACCGTCAGGGCGAACCCAATAACCGCCTCGGCAGTGACCTCGGCGGCGAAGCCGAGGGCGGTGCGGGCACGGGCCGCAGCGGCGGCGTGGACGGCGGCCCGGAGCGCAAGACGCCGCTGCCGGGGTAAGGGGAGAAAGCAATAGGGAAAGGGCCTCAGCGATTGCTCAGGCCCCTTTTCCCTTGCCTATTTTCTTTACTTGTCGCCCTCCATAAACAGCGGCAGGTGCCCAAGCGAGGTCACTTCCGGGCGTTCCTGGCCCTCGGTGAACACGGCGACGACGGCGGCGACCTGCGCCCCCACCTCGTCCAGAATCTCGGTGATGGAGTGCAGAGTGCCGCCGCTCGACACCACGTCGTCCACGATGGCGACCCGCTTGCCGCGCAGCTTTTCCACGTCGAAGCCGTCGAGCACCAGCAGTTGCGGCTTGCCGGTGGTGATGCTGACCACCTCGCGGGCGATGGGGTTATGCATATAGGGCTTCTGGGTCTTGCGAATCACGATGTAGGGCTTGCCCGACTCGCGGCTGATGACGTGCGCGAGCGACACGGCCTTGACCTCGGGGGTGACGAGCATGTCCACGTCACCCGGCAGCCGCGCCGCGAGCGCCTTGCCCGCCGCCTCGGTCACTTCGGTGTCGCCGAGCATGTTGAACAGGGCCACCCGGGCGCCGCCGGGCACTTCCATCAGCGGCAGTTCGCGCGTCACGTCGCCCACTTGTACGGTGTAGGTCTTCACCGGGCAAGTGTAGCGCCGTGCCCGCGCCGCGCGCCTCCGCTACACTCGGGGTCGGTCGGCTGCCCTTGCCCCGCGCGCTGGGGCCAGCCGAGGAACCCCGGGAACCGGAGGGGGACGGTTCCGAAGTCCCGTGAACACAGTCGTGGGAAGCCTGATCCTGCGGGCTGTCCCTGCCCTTTGTTCCCAGTCAATGCGGCACGTTCCGGCGCTGGCCTGCGCCGCCCGTGCTGTGATGGAGGCCCGATGCCCGAACCCAGCCTGAATCAACCCAGTCTGCACAAACTCAGTCTGCCCCCACCCTGCCTGATGGCCCTGTTGCCGCCTGAGCGCGCCGGAGGCCGTCCGTGACCCTCGCCGTCCTGTTTCCCTTTCTGATGGCCGCTGTGTGTGCCCTACTTGGGCCTCAACTGGGGCGGCGCACCGGGTACTTTGCCGCCGCCGGGTTTCTGCCCGCGCTGGCGCTGATTCCGCGTCTGTTCGCCCTGCCTGCCGCCGCGCCCGTGAGCGAGGTGACGCGCTGGGTGCCCGAACTGGGGCTGAATCTGGTGTTCCGGGGCGACGGCTTTTCGCTGCTGTTCGCCGCCCTGATCGGGGTGATCGGTACCCTCGCCACGCTGTACTCGGTGGCTTACCTGTCGGCGGGCGAGAAGTTCGGACGCTTTTACCCGTACCTGCTCTGCTTCGGCGGCTCCATGCTGGGGCTGGTGCTCAGCGACAACCTCGTGGCGCTGTTCGGCTTCTGGGAAATGACCAGCGTGACCAGCTTTCTGCTCATCGGGCTGTGGCACACCCGCAGCGCGGCGCGCGACGGAGCGGTCAAGGCGTTTCTGATTTCGGCGCTCGGCGGGCTGGGGCTGCTCGCCGCCGCCGCCATGCTGTCTATCGCCGGGGGGAGCCCCAACCTTTCGCAGCTCGACCTCGGCGCCGTGCGCGCCTCGCCGCTGTTCGTGCCCGCGCTGCTGTGCACGCTGCTGGCGGCCTTCACCAAGTCGGCGCAGCTTCCCTTTCACATCTGGCTACCCACGGCGATGGAAGCGCCCACACCCATCTCGGCCTTCTTGCACTCGGCCACCATGGTCAAGGCCGGGGTGGTGCTCGTCGCCAAATTCGGGCTGATTTTCGGCACGTCGGCGCTGTGGTCGGGCATCACCGTGCCGCTGGGGCTGCTGACGATGGTGTGGGGCTCGTGGCTGGCGCTGCGGCAGACCGATCTCAAGGCGCTGCTGGCGTACTCCACCGTCTCGCAGCTCGGGCTGCTGATGAGCCTCTACGGGCTGGCCGACGCGGGCGGGCGCTTTGCCGCCACCGCGCACCTGCTCAACCACGCGGCGTTCAAGGCGGCGCTGTTTTTCGTGGTGGGCATCATCGACCATGAAACCGGCACCCGTCAGATTCCCTACCTCCAGAACCTGCGGCGTCAGATGCCGGTGACCTTCGTCATCGCGCTGCTCGCCGCGCTGAGCATGGCCGGATTGCCGCCGCTGGGCGGGTTCGTGTCCAAAGAACTGTTTTACGAAAACATGCTCCGCGCCGGTCCCGGCTTCATCGCCGTGGCGGTCCTGGGCAGCGCCCTCACCCTCGCCTACAGCGCCCGGCTGCTGAGTATTTTCTTTGCCCCCCGCTCCGGGCTGACGCCCACGCGGCGCGAACTGCGGCAGGACGCACTCAAGGCGCACGTCCACGAGGCGCCGCTGGGCCTGACCCTGCCGGCGGGACTGCTGGCGGGCACGGCGCTCCTCTTCGGTCTGTGGCCGCACACGGCAGAGGTGCTGACGCGCACTGCCGAGGCCGCGCTCAACTTCGGCGCCGTCCGTGAGCACCTCGCGCTGTGGCACGGCGTGACCCCGGCGCTGCTGCTCACAGGGCTGACCTGGCTGCTCGGCGGGCTGCTGGTGTGGCAGGCGCGGCCCTTTGCCGAGGTGCAAAGCCGCCTCACCCCGCGCTGGAACGCCAACACCGTCTATTACTCGCTGCTTCAGGGCCTCAACGTCCTGGCGAGTCGCCTGATCGCCCGCACCCAGGGTCTCGCGCTGCCCGACCAGATGCGGATTTCGCTGCTCGCCGCTGGCCTGATCGGCGGGTACGCGGTGTGGCGCTCGCCGCAGGTGTTTCACGGCATCGGCAGCGTGCCGCTCGGCATCGTGCCCATCGCGGTGCTGCTGGTCGGCGGGGCGGTGGGCGTGCTGCTCTCGAACAACCGCCTGACCGCCGTCATCGTGACCGGACTCACCGGCTTCGGCAGCGCCGCCGCGTTCCTCGCCCTGCGCGCCCCCGACCTCGCGCTCACGCAACTGCTGGTGGAAGCGGTCACGGTGATTCTCTTTCTGCTCGCCTTCCGCTACCTGCCGGGGGCACGCGACCTGCCGCGTGCGCGGGGGCGGCTGGTGCTCGACGGGCTGCTCGCGGTGGCCGCCGGGGTGGGCGTCACGCTGCTGGTGCTGTCCAGCCTGCGTTTTCTGGCGACGCCGATTTCGCCGTGGTACCTCGTCAACTCGTATGCGGGCGGCGGCGGCAAAAACGCCGTGAACGTGCTGCTGGTGGACTTCCGCGGCTTCGACACCCTGGGCGAGATCCTGGTGGTGGCGATGGTCGCGCTGGCGGTCGCCGGCCTGACCCGGCTGGGCAAACCGGGCCGGCCCCGCACCGAGCGGCGGGGCGTGACCCCGTCAGGCGCTCCCATTCTCGTGCCGAAAACGCCCCCGAAAAGCGCGGAACTGCCGGAACCCCCGACGTCTCCAGAAGCCCCACCCCCAGAATCCCCAGCGCCCCGTGAAGGAGGCCAGGAATGAGTCCGAAAAAGAAAAAGGCCCCCCGCGCCGCGTCCCGGCCCCAGGCGGCGACAGCGGGAAAGCCGCGTGAGGCGCTCGCCTCTGCTGCTCCGGCCTCCATCACCAGCGGCGACCCCATCCTGCGGACGGTGAGCCGGGCGGCCTTCGCCCTGATCATGATTTTTGCGCTGCTGCTGCTGTGGCGCGGGCACAACGCACCGGGGGGCGGGTTCATCGCGGGATTGATGACCGCCTGCGCGCTGATTTTGCACCGCATCGCCACCGGGGAAGACGCGCTGCGGACCGACCCCGCGCGGCTCATTCCCTGGGGCGCGGCGCTGTCGTTCGTGACCGGGTTGGTGCCTTACCTGCTGGGCCGGCCCTTCCTGAAAAGCGATTACGGCTACTTCACCACCGCGCTGACCGGCGAGTTCGAGTGGGCCACCGCCATGCTGTTCGACATCGGCGTGTTCGCGGTGGTGGTGGGCAGCACCATGCTCATCGTCGGCTCGCTGATTGACGTGCACCCCACCGAACTGGTCGAGGAGGACGAGTAATGGCGTCTCTCTTTGCGCTCATCATTGGGATTCTGGTCGGCAGCGGCGTGTTTTTGCTGCTCTCGCGCTCTGTCGTGCGGGTGGTGCTGGGGCTGGCGTTTATCGGCTACGGCGTCAACCTCGCCATCCTGACGGTGGCGGGCCTGGAAAATAAGGCGCCGCCGCTGCTCACGTTGCCGGGGCCATATGTGGACCCGCTCCCGCAGGCGCTGATTCTGACCGCCATCGTCATCGGGTTCGCCACCACCGCGCTGCTGCTCACCGTGGCGCTGCGGGCGTATCAGGTGGCCGGGCACGAGGACGTGGAAGCCTTCGGCGACAATCTCGCCCGTGACCCCGACGCCCCCGACGGCCTGGGCGCCGACCCCGAGCAGCAAAGTCCCGACTCGCCCGACTGGGAAGGGGAAGACGACCCTGCCGGCCCCGCGCTCACTGGAGGCCGCGCGTGAGCGGCGAGGTGATGCTGGCCGCGCCGGGCGTGGTGACCTCCTGGCTGCCGCTCGCGCCGATTCTGACGCCGCTGGGCATAGGGCTGCTGACGCTCGCGCCGCTGCGCCGTTCGCTGCGGGCGGCCCTGCTCGTCGGCGGCGCGGGCCTCACCCTGCTGTTTGCCCTGCTGCTGCTTGCGGCCACTGGAGCTGGGAGCGGCACGGTACTCGTCAGTACGCTGGGCGGCTGGGCGGCCCCTTTCGGCATCGTGATGGCCGCCGACCGGCTGGGCGCGTATCTCAGCGTGCTGGGCGCCGTCGCGGGCCTCTTTGCCGCGTGGTTCATGGCCGCCGAGGAAGACCCGGCGCGCGAGCGGCACCACGCCTTCGCCTTCTTCCTGCTGCTGCTGACCGGCGTGCAGCTTTCTTTCCTGACCGGCGACCTCTTCAACCTGTTCGTCGCCTTCGAGGTGATGCTGGTGGCGAGCTACGCGCTTACGGTGCTCGGGGCCACCCGCGAGCAACTGCGCGAGGGCTTCCGCTACATCGTGATGAACCTGACGGCTTCGGCGCTGCTGGTGCTCGCCTGTGGGCTGACCTACGGGTTGCTCGGTACGCTCAACTTAGCCCACCTCGCGCAGCGCAGCGCCGAACTCGGGCCGAACGCGGGCGTGACGGCCATCAGCGTCCTGCTGCTCATCGTGTTCTCTGCCAAGGGGGCCCTGTTTCCGCTGGGCTTCTGGCTACCCGGCACCTACCCGGCGCTGCCGGCGGCGAGCGGCACCTTCTTCGCGTCGGTGCTGACGAAGGTGGGGGTCTACGCCCTGGTGCGCGTTCTCATCACCGTGTTTCCGCAGGACCCGGCGCTGCCGCGCGCGCTGCTGCTGGGCCTCGGGGCGGTAACGATGCTCTACGGGGCGCTGGGGGCGGTCAGCCAGCGCGAGTGGCGGCGCATCCTGTCGTTTACCGTGGTCGGCAGCGTGGGCTACCTGGCGTTCGGCCTGGGCCTCGGCACGCCCGAAGCGCTGCGGGCCACCGTCGTCTACCTCGCGGTGAGCGTGCTCGTCACGTTGGCGCTGTTTCTGATCGCGGCGGTGGCCGAGCGGGCAAGCGGGACGCGCAACGTCAAGGCGCGGGGCTTTCTGGAGGCCATGCCGCTGCTCGCCGCCTGCTTCCTGCTGTGCGCCCTGACGGTGGCCGGGCTGCCGCCGAGCGGGGGCTTTATCGCCAAGTTCGCGCTGGTGCGGGCGGGACTGGCGCAGGCCAGCGGGCCGCAGGGTTCGCTGCTGACGGTCATCGCCGTAGTCAGCGCGCTGGTGTCCAGCCTGATTACGCTCTACGCCCTGCTCAACGTCTGGCGCGGCTTTTTCTGGGGCAAGCACCCGCGCGAGGAGCCGGTGCGTCAGGTGCCGCTTACGCAGCGCCTGCCCGCCTACCTCGCTTCCGCGCTGGTCGCGAGCCTGAGTCTGGGCGCCGGGCCGCTGCTCGCCTTTTCGGGCACGGTGGCGCGTGAACTCGGCGAGCCGGAGCGCTATATCCGGGGCGTGCTGGGCACCGCGCCGATCGTGATTCCGCCGCCGCCCACGGGAGATGACGTGCAGAAGAAGGACGGGCAGAAGGAAAGTGGGCAAAAGACCCGGACGGAGGAGGAGAAATGAGAGGCCTGGCGCTCAATCTGCTGCTGGCGGTCGTGTGGGCGCTGTTTTCCGGTGAGGTCAGCAGCCGCGAGTTGGCGGTGGGGTTTCTGGTCGGCTTCCTGATTCTGCGGCTTTTTCCCCACGGGCTGGGGGCCGAGCGGTATCTGGAACGCAGCCGGGGGCTGGCAGGATTTATCGTCTTTTTCCTGCGCGAACTGACTGCCGCCAACATTCACGTCGCGCTGATAGCGCTGCGCCGCGACCCGCAGCTCAACCCCATGATCGTAGCGGTGCCGCTGCGGGTGCGGGGCGACCTGGGCCTGACGCTGCTCGCCGCCGCCATCACCCTGATGCCCGGCACGGTGGCGATGGGCCTGAGCCCGGACCGCCGCACGCTCTACGCGCACGCGGTGGGCCTGAAAACGCCGCAGGCCGCCCGCGAGAGCATCGTCAAAGTCGAAGAAGAACTGCTGCGGTTTCTCCAGCCGGAGTTGCCCGCCGCTTCTCAAGGTGAGGTGCCGACATGATCATCAATATCGCCCTGGGCATCGTGACCCTCTCGGTCCTGCTCGTGACCTACCGCGTGCTGCGCGGCCCGAGCTGGGGCGACCGCATCATGGCCTTCGATTTCCTCAGCGTGAACCTGGTGGTGCTCTTTACCCTGCTCGCCGTGCGCTCGCGTCAACTCGTGATGCTGGACGCCGCGCTGGTGCTTTCGCTGCTGGGCTTTCTGAGCACAGTGGCTCTTACTCGCTACCTGCTCCTCGGGCGGGTGATGCGCTGATGGACACGCTGGTCTCCGACTTCAACCCCTGGCGCGACATTCCCATCCTGATCGGGGCTTTTTTCGTGCTGACTGCCGCCATCGGGGTGGTGCGTTTTCCCGACCTGTACTCGCGGCTGCACGCCAGTTCCAAGCTGGTGACACTCGGCTCGGCGGGCATTTTTCTGGGGGTGGCCCTCTCGTTTCAGGAGTCGGCGGCGCTGACCCGCCTCATCGCCGTGCTGCTTTTTCAGTTCCTAACCACGCCGCTCACCGCTTACCTCATCGCGCAGGCGGCCTACCTCCAGGGCCTGCCGCCCGTGCTGCCGGGAGGCGTGGACGAGTGGGGCGCCCTGGGCCGGGCCGAGGAGTACGCACAGGCTGACCAGGAAGCCGTGCAGCAGCTTGCAGCGGAGCGGCAGTCTTAGAGGGCCAGGCGAAGGGACCGCTTCTTCCAATGGTGAGAAGAAGCGGTCCCTGACTTGTGTGCTCAGCCCTCGGCAATGCCCCGCAGCTTTTCCACCCGCTCGGCGAGTTCGGGCAGTTCCAGCGCCCGCAGCGCCTTGGCAGCGCGGTTCACCCCCGCCGCGTCCACCCGGCCCTGGTTCCAGCCCGCGATCAGCATGGCGCAGCCCTGGAGCGCCTCGCTGACCGTCTCCTTGTGGAACATGGCGGCGAGGTTGCCGCTCTGCGCGGGCTTTTGCTGCTGCACCTGCGCCTGCACGTCCAGCACGACTTGCATGAACACCTGATCCAGCCGGGAGCGGTCTTCGGCGCTGATGGCGACATTTTCGGGTTGCTGCGTCATGGCAGCGAGTATGCCGCAGGGGAGGCGAGACTTACCGCGCTGTTCACCCGTTTCGCATCTGCGGGGCAAACGTCCTGACCAATCCTTAAACAAAGGTAACGTAAGGCACGGAGTCGGGTATGGTGCGGGCATGTGGCCTTTTGGAAAAAGTACGGCAGATCGCGTGAAAGATGCGTTCAAGGCAAACCCGGTGCTGGCCCCGCTCGGCCTGGAGGTGCAGGAAAGCCGGGGGACGGTCAAGGTGACGGGTGAGGTGGCCCGGCAGTCGCAGATTGGCCTGATCAATGCTGTGGCTGGCGGCATCAATGGCGTCAAGAACATTGATGTCAGCGGAGTGACAGTGCTGCAACAGGCCTCTGCGCCTGCTGCTCAGACGGCGCCTACCACGCCTGCACAAACCAGCCCCAGCGTGCAGGACAGCCCCTCAACTCCCGTCCAGATGCCCGACATCGTCCAGCAGGGCGCCGGTGACGTGGAGATCGAGGACACCAGCCGCATCGCCAAGGCGGTTCTCTCGGCTATTCGGGGCAACGGCGAACTCGCCAACAACCCCATTGATGTCTTGCAAAGCGGCAACAGTGTCATCCTGCGCGGCGCGGTGGACAGCGACCACGAACTGCGCCTCGCCGAGCAGCTCGCCCGTGGCGTGCAGGGCGTGAGCGGCGTGGACATTAGCGGTCTGCGTGTGGCCCAAGGCGCCAAGGAACTCGCCAAGGACAAGGACGAGGACACCGGCGACACCGTGTACACCGTCAAGCCCGGCGACAGCCTCAGCAAGATCGCCGAGCACTACTACGGCGACCAGATGGAGTACAAGAAGATCGCCCATTACAATAACATCAGCAACCCTGACCTGATTCAACCCGGCCAGAAGCTGCGTATTCCCGGCTGACCCCCGAGTGTTGCCTGCCGCCTCCTGCACCGGGGGCGGCTTTTTCGTGACTCCCTCATTTTCTCTTTTCCCGGTCCGGACGCCTGCTAGCATCGCGGGCATGGCTCATCCTGAATTTGTCGGTCTTGTCAACTCGCTACACGCCACGGCGGAAGCGGCGCTCGGTGATCTCAACGCCGCCACCGCCAGTGCCGCCCGCGACGGCCTGCTGGCCGAAAACCGTGCCCGTCAGACCGCTGAGCGCAGCTTCAAACTGCTCACCATGCTCGCCGAGAAAACGCGTGGCAACCTCGACATGACCGAGGCCGAACTGCTCTCGGACGCGGTCACATCCCTGCGCGCCCGTCTGGAACACTGAATGCGGGCCGTCGTTCAGCGGGTCACGCGGGCGAAATGCACGGTGGACGGCGCGGTGACGGGGGAGACCGGCCCCGGCCTGCTGGTGCTGCTGGGGGTCGCGCCGCAGGACAGCGCTGACACCGCCCGCACGCTGGCCGCCAAGCTCGCTAAACTGCGGATTTTCAACGACGATGCGGGCAAGATGAACCGCTCGGTGCAGGACATCGGCGGCGGCGTGCTGAGCATCAGCCAGTTCACCCTGTTCGCCGACACCAGCCGGGGCAACCGCCCAAGCTTCACCGGCGCCGCGTCGCCCAAGCAGGGGCGCGAGCTGTACGCCGAATTCAACGCGGCCCTGCGTGCCCTGGGGCTGCCCGTGGGCGAGGGCGTCTTCGGGGCGCACATGGACATCGAACTCGTCAACGACGGGCCGGTGACGGTGACGCTGGACATTTGAGGCTCAAAAGAAGAACGCGGAACTGCCTTTCTCAAGCAGGCTTTCCGCGTTCTCGCGTTGCAGAGGGTTAAATTTTCTCAGCTCAGCAGGCCGATGCTGCGGGCCCGGCTCACGGCCTCGGTACGGTCCCCGGCGTTGAGTTTGCTGTAGAGGCGGGCGAGGTGGTCCTTGACGGTGTCGGGGCTCACGCCGAGGTCACGGGCGATTTCCTTGTTGGAAAAGCCGCGGGCAAGCAGCGGCAGCACTTCCGACTCGCGGGGGGTCAGGCGCGGCACGTCCACCTGCGGCAGCCGGTCCACTTCCGGGTGCGCCACGATCTCGCGCAGTTGCCGGGCGAGGCTCTCGGGGTCGGTTTCCTTGCTCACATAGCCCTTCGCCCCGGCGGCGCGGGCAGCCTGCACGATGGCGGGCTCGGCGAAGGTGGTAATCAGGATGCTCACCACGCGCGGCGCGGTCAGGCGCAGGCGGTCGCAGACCTCGATGCCGGTCATGCCGGGCATCTTCACGTCGAGCAGCGCGGCGTCGGGCTGGTAGGTGCGGCAGGCGTCCAGGGCACTCGGGCCGTCGGCGGCTTCGGCCACCACGTCGAAGCCCTGCTGAATCAGGGCGTATTTCAGGCCCATGCGGAAAAGGGGATGGTCGTCGGCAATCACTAGTCTCATGGCAAAACCTCCGGCAAAACGAGGGTGAATGTGGTCAGGGGGAAGGCGCCGGGCGCGGCGGGAAGGCGCCCCCGGGGAGGTTCGCGGCCATAGCGCAGCGTGCCGCCGTGGGCCTCGGCGATGCGCCGTACGATGAAGAGTCCCAGGCCCGCCGTGCCGGCGGTGTACTGCTGCCCGGCAATGACGGCGGGTTGGGCGTTGAAGGGCTGGGCGAGGTCGTCTAAGGACGCACTCAGGCCGGGGCCGTCGTCCTGCACCCTCAGCAGGCCGGGCGCCGCCGTCAGCCGCACCTCATGGCGGGCGTAGCGCAGGGCGTTTTCGGTGAGGTTGCCCACCGCCCGTTCCAGCGCGGCGGCGTCGATTTCGGCCTGCCCGCTGCCGCTGACGTGCAGGCTCAGGCCGCGCGCCTCGGCCTGGGGACGCAGGCGCCGCGCGGCCTGCTCGGCCACCTCGCGCAGGTCGCCGGGGGCGAGGTGGAGTTGCACGTCGTCGCGCTCGAAGCGGTGGGCGTCGGCCATCTGCTGCACCAGCGCGAGCAGCCGCTCGGTTTCGGTCTGAATCTCCTGGCCCACCGCGCGTTTTTCGTCGTCGGGGAGGGGCAGCTCGGTCAGGGCGCGGGTGAGGTGCCCGGTGGCGATCAGGGGCGTCTTGAGGTCGTGGACCAGCGTCGCCATGAAGGCGTTGCGGCGGGTCTGTTCGGTGCCCAGCCGCGTCATCAGGCTGCCGAACGCCCGGCGCAGCGAGCGGATTTCGCGCGGGTCATCGGCATGAAACTGCGCGAAGTCGCCCTCGCTCACTTCCAGTTCCAGCCGGTGCAGGGGCCGCAGCAGGGCGCCGCTGAGCACGTATCCGATGACCGCCGAGAGCAGCCCCACCAGCAGCATCCACGCCGCCGCCGACCAGCTCAGGCTGCCTGCACCCGAGGCCAGCGCCAGCACCAGATTGGGCAAAAAGGCCAGCAGCGAGACCACCAGCGTGAACTGCGTCTGCAAGGTTTGCAGCGGTGGCCGGGAGCGCCCCGCCCGCACCGCTGCGAGCCGCGCCGGGCGGCGCTCAGGCGGGGCAGCGGCAGCGCGGGGGGCTGCGGGCGGAGTCATGCGGGTCACTGTAAGCAGCGCGATCTAACAGAACCGTCACGGCTGAGCTGAGCGCCCGGCTGCCGTTTGTCAAGCCCCCGTGGACTCACCTGACGGGTGGTTCAACTGCGTGTCCTGCCAAGAAAAAACCCTGACCGCGTGGGCCAGGGCTTGGAAGAGAGTGAGCGGCTCAGTCGCGCGAGTTGCCGATATTCAGCAGGAACAGGAAGATGTTGATGAAGTCGAGGTACAGCGCGAGCGCCCCGTTGATGGAAGCGCGCTCGGCCTGCTCACCGCTGATACCGCTCAGGGCGAGGTTCCGCAGCATCTGGGTGTCGTAGGCAGTCAGGCCGGCGAACAGAAACACGCCGATCATGCTGATGCCGAGGCTCAGGGCGCTGCTGCCCACGAACAGGTTGACCAGCATGGCGACGACCAATCCAAGCACCGCAAACAGGAAGAAGCGGCCCATGGCGCTGAGGTCCTTTTTGATGACGAAACCGGCCACGCTCATGAGGCCGAAGGTGCCGGCGCTCACGGCAAAGGCCGTAATGACGGCGGCGGGCGAGTAGGCGAAGAGCAGGGCGCTGAAGGTCAGGCCGGTGAGCGCCGCGTACCCGACGAACAGGGCGCCGGCCACCGCCGCGCTGAGGCGCTGGGCGAACATGCTCAGCACGAACACCAGCGCGAGTTGCGCGAGCATCAGCGGCAGGCGCAGGCTGGCGACTTGCATCGCGAGCCCTTCGTTCTGGGCGGTCAGGTAAGCGACGCCGGCCGTGAGCGCGAGGCCCGCCGCCATCCAGGAGTAGGTGCGGGCCATAAAGGTCCTGACCTGATCCAGCGTCTTTTGTTGGGTCATGGCTATCTGCTGCATACTCTTTACCATACGGGGTCAGCGGCCGAAAGGTTCCCGCGCTGTTGCCCCCACCTTCATGGGACAGCGCGGGAACGGGTGTGGGTGGGGGGCCCTTCAGCTCAGCGGGGCGCCGCCATCTACGCTGTCGAGCAGCAGCCCCAGCACCCCGGCGGCGCGGGCCTCGTCGAGCGCGGCGTGGGTGACGAGTTCGCCGGGTTGCAAAATCACCCGGTCGGTGCGCGTCAGCACGGCGCGGGTCACTGGGCGTCCGAGTGCGTCACGGATGCGGGCTTGGTACGCTTCCTGTTCCTGGCGGTCAAGCGAGTCTTCCAGGTCTTCGCGGCGTTCGCCAAGCCAGGATTTGGCGCGGCCCAGCAGTTCGTTCGCCCCCTGCGATACGTTCTGCGACACATTGCTCAGCCCGTCGGCGAGGTTGTCGCGCAGGTCGCTGGCTTGTTCGCGCAGTTCTGCTCGGTCGGGCACCGGCGGCGTCTGAAGGCCCGGGGCCTGGGTCGCCGCGACGAGCCGCTCCTCCAGACCGAGTTCGCGGGCGCGCTCGGCCACTTCCGGGGTCACGATCTGGCCCTGCACGGCGATCAGGCTGCCCACCGACGAGCGCACGTCTTCCTGCACGCGGCGGCCCACCACGTCACCGGCGTCGCTGCTGGGGTCGGCGAGCAGGTCGCGCACGCCCTCACGCACACTGCCCCCGGCGGCAGCGGCGAGCAGCGCGGGCAGGGCGCCATTCTGCTCGGCGAAGCGGGCCTGCCCCTCGTCGATGGTGGTGCCCTTCGCCACAATCAGCACGCCGTTGTCGGTGCGCACGTCCTGCCCGGCGACCTTGCCCACCACGAAGTCTTTCTGGCGTTCGGCGCTCGCCTCGCGGAGGTCCTCGGCCCCGCCCTGCACGCGGCTGCGCAGGTCGCTCGCCGCCGCCCGCGCCTGCTGCTGGCCCTCGCGGGCGGCTTCGGCGACGTTGGCCGAAACCTGCTCATAGTTTTCGCGCACGCTGCGGCTGGTGTCTTCGTACGCGCCGCGCACGCTGTCGGCGGCACCCTGCACTGCGCCTCCCAGGCTCTTGCCTGCCGTGTGAAACGCCCCGCGAATGCCCCCCGGCGCCTGCTCGCGCATGGCGGCGGCCACGCCAGCGGGCACGATGGCGCTGTCCTTGCCGATTTGGATGCTTTGCGGCGCGGGAATAAAGGTGCGTCCGTTGGTCATGTCGGCAAACAGCCCGCCCGACGCTTCGTAGCCCTCCACCTGCCCGCTGCGCTCGTCGAAATACACGTCGGTGATCTTGCCGAGCGTCTGACCGTCGGTGGTCAGCAGCGTCATGCCGATCAGGTTGGTCTTGCCCGCGAGCGCCTCTTTCAGCACTGGGTCACGCCCCGTGTTCACCACATCCTCGGGCGTGGCAATCATCACGGCCTTTTCCCCGATCGACTGCACGCGCCCGAACGGCACAGCCTTGGCAGCCCTGAGCCAGCCGCCCTCTTCGACGAGCAGCGCCAGCACCCGGTTGCCCTGGTGGTCGAACACCACGTCGTGCACGTTGTCCACCTGCGCCCCGTTGCTCACGGCGACGACGGGGCGCCCCAGCAGTTCTTTGCCCTTGATCATGCCCGGAGGCTAGGGCGCCCCGCATGTCGCCTGGGCAGCGGAACGGTTAAGGCGGCTAGAGACTGAGGGGGACCGCGCCTGATGACCGACTACACTGTCCCCCGTGTTACGCGCCGCCTTCTGGATGACCGCCCTGCTGCTGGTGCCGCTGGGGCTGCTGCTGTATTTCCTGCCCGGCAGCGCAGCGCAGCTCATCGGCATCTCGCCGCTGTGGCTCGCCCGCGCCTCGGGGGGCCTCCTGCTCGCCTGGGGCCTGTTTCAACTTTTTGCCGGTGCCCAGCCCGACGGCGCCAAGGTGGGTGGTCTGGTGACCGGCAACCTGCTGACCGTCGCCACGCTGCTGCCCGCCCTGCTGAAGCTCCAGACTTCCTTGCCGCCGTCGCTGCGGCTGGTGCTGTGGGTGGTGGTCGGCTGGCTGGGCCTCGCCGCGCTGCTCGCGCTGTTCGCCGCGCCGCTGGGTGGCCGGGGAGGTGAGGCCGGTGTCCGCTGAGCGCTTGCACAAACGCCTTGCCCGCGCCGGAATCGCCTCGCGCCGCGCCGCCGAGGAGCTGATTCGCGCCGGACGGGTCACAGTGAATGGTCAAACGGCGGGCCTCGGCCAGGGCGTGAATGACACCGACGACGTGCGGGTGGACGGGCGGCTGGTCGAGCTCACGCGCCCCGAAACCGTCACCTACGCGCTCTACAAGCCGGTGGGTTTCGTCACCACCGCCCATGATGAATATGGCCGCCGCAACGTCCTCGACGCCATGCCCGACGTGCCGGGCCTGCATCCGGTGGGCCGGCTCGACAAGGACTCGGAGGGGCTGCTGCTGCTCACCAACGACGGCGACCTGACCCTCACCCTGACCCACCCCCGCTACGGCCACGAAAAGGCCTACCGCGCCTGGACCGAAGGCCGCGAGCCACCCACCCAGGCCGAACTGGACGTGCTGGTGCGCGGCATCGCCATGGACGACGGCCCCGCGCAGGCCCTGAGTGCCGCTCCCGCCGAGGACGGCGCCTACGTGGTGCTGGGCGAGGGCCGCAACCGTCAGGTGCGCCGCATGCTCGAAGCCCTGGGGCACCCGGTGGGCCGTCTGGTGCGCTACCGGGTGGGCGGGCTGTGGCTGGGCGACCTGAATCCCGGCGAATACCGCGAACTCGGCCCGCGTGACCTGGAGCAGCTCCTGCACCCGCACAAGACCCCCCGCGCCGTCTGGGACGGGGCCTGGGAACAAACCCAGGACCGCTGGGGCACGCAGTACGGCTAAGCGGGCGCCTCACAGCGCCTTCTGCTATCCTGCCGGGCGCGGGGAAACTCCTGGTCGCGCCTGACCTGCTTTTTCGGCAGGGAAGGTGAGGAAAGTCCGGGCACCGCAGGGCAAGGATGCCAGCTAACGGCTGGTCGGCGAGCCGAGCGTCCGCCTGAGTGCCGCAAGCAGGCGGAAAGCGGCGAAGTCGAAGGACAGTGCCACAGAAACCAGACCGCCACCCCACACAGGCCCCGGCGCGGGCGCGGGTGGTCAGGGTGAAACGGTGCGGTAAGAGCGCACCAGGTTCCCGGGAGACCGGGAGCGTCTGGTCAACCCCATCCGGTGCAAGACCCGACAGTGCGGCGAGGGCGGCCCGCCCGTTTGAGCCGCCAGGATGGTCGCTTGAGGCGTCCTGGCAACAGGCGTCCCAGACAGATGATCAGGCTGCCCCAGGGCCAACCCTCTGGGGCAGACAGAACCCGGCTTACCGTTTCCCCGTGCCATAGACCGTCCCCGCTTTCGCAGGTGGGGGCGGTTTTTTGCTGCTGGCTAGCTCAGTTCGTCGGCGTACAGCTCTGCGTAGTGCTGGCCGAGTTCTTCCAGAAAACGCATCTCTTCCTTGGTGGTCGCCGCGCTGTAGCGGGCCTCGTAGCTCAGCAGCAGGGCGCCGTAAGCGAGCGAGACACTGCCGCCGAGCGCGACCAGCAGCGGCAGGCTCCCGGTGTTCACGTCGAACAGTCCGTCCAGACCGAGCAAAATGCTCGTCAGCACCAGCAGCGCGACCGAGGTGTAGAAGGCCTGAAGTGCCCGCATCAGAAAGCGGGTGCGGCGCGAGAGCCGGGGCAACTGGCGAATGATCAGGCGCTTTTCCTCGCGGGCGAGCGGTTCGTTTTGCCCTTCTGCCGACACCAGCTGCTTGAAGCGCGAGGTCAGCCCGCGCACCCGGTCGGTGGCGCGGCCCACGCGGGTGCTGGTGCTCATGATCAGGGTGCCCGCGCCGCTGATCAGGACGGCGGGGGTAATCATGGCGGCGAGCAGGGCGGTGACCGGCTGAGGCATCCTCTTCAGCGTAACGGCTCCGCTGAGTAGAACGGGCGGGAAGCGGCGCGGCGGCCAGGATCGCCTAGGCACCCGCAAAGGCGATAGTGTGATGGCCCATGGGAAACGCCCTTCGCACCGTGCCGCAACTGCTCGCTTTCTTGTGGAGTCGGTCCTACGTGCGACTGATCGTGTACGCGATCGCTGCGCTGCTGCTCATCGGGCTGGCGCGGCAGGCAGCGGGAGGCCTCGCGCTGATCGCCATTGCCTACGCGCTGTCGTACACCTTCAACCCGCTGCTGCTCTGGCTGGAAAAACACCGCATCACGCGGCCTTTCGGGGTGGCGCTGACGCTGATCGTGGTCCTCGGCGTGATCGGCGTGCTGTTCTGGTCGGTGGCGTCGCAGGTCGTGAGCTTCCTTCAGGGTCTGCCGGCGCTGCTCAACAGCCTGCCGCAACTGCTCGAACACCTCATCGGCAAGGGACCGGGCCACAACAACGCCGGCATCTCGCAGACCCAGGCGCAGCTTACCCAGTACGTGCGCGAGCAGGTGGACAACCTCACCCGCAACTTCGGGCCGCTGCTCGCGCGGGTGCTCTCGCCCGATTCGGCGCTCTATGGGCAGGTCAGCGGCGTCATGAACTGGCTGGGGCAGGCGGGGCTGGTACTCACGCTCGCCGTCTTTTTCATGCTCGACCACAGCAAGTTTGGGCGCACGCTGCTGCGGGTCTTTCCCAAGGAGTGGCAGCCGCGCCTGCTGCTGCTCTCGGAAGACGTGAGCAAGTCGTTCGGGAACTACATCCGGGCGCAGCTCATCTTGCTGCTCGTCATCAGCGGCATTTCGGGGGTCGGCCTGTTGCTGCTCGGCGTGCCCAACGCGCTGGCGCTGGGGCTGCTGACCGGGCTGCTCAACCTCGTGCCGCTGGTGGGCATGGTGCTGGCGGCGATTCCGGCGCTGCTGCAAGCGCTGCCGCTGGGCACGACCAAAGTCCTGATCGTGGCGGGGCTGTATTTCGTTCTCAATCAGGTGGCCTGGAACGTCATCGCGCCGATGGTCATGGGCCGCACCGTCAACCTCAGCGCGGCGAGCATCCTGATCGCCATCCTGATCGGCGGGGGGCTGGCCGGTCTGCCGGGCGCCCTGCTCGCTATTCCCACCGCGTCCCTGCTCGTGCTGTGGCTGCGGCGCTACTGGTTCCCCAGCCCCGCCTACCAGGGCGACGGCGAACTGGCGGTCCCGATGGACCCGGTGCGCCTGCCCGCCGACGTGGAGCCGCCCCAGGGGAAGAGTCAGCCGGAGTGAGCCCCGCGTGGCCTGCTACGGCTTCCGATTGAATCCAGTTGTTTTGGATTCAATCCGACTTGTAAAGCTGCGCAGCAGCGCGGATGCGAGTAGAAAAAAATACGGATTTCGCGGTATGGAAGCGCAGGCGGTGCTTTTCCGACTGTGCTGGAATGGAGCGCAGTCCGTATAAGCAGTTGACAGCCCCCGCCCGCGCTCCCTACAGTTCGCGCCTATGACTCGCCCAGGCCGCCCCTCTGCCCGCAAAAAGCCCGACACCTCGCGTGACCTGCTGCCGATTCGCGCCGGCATTCAGCCCGAGGTGCCGGTCGGCGGGCAGGTGGTCGAGCTCTACAGCGATGGTGCCTGCGACACCACCAAGGGGCACGGCGGCTGGGCCACCATCCTGCGCTACGGCGAGCGCGAACTGGTGCTCAGCGGCAACGAGGAAAACACCACCAACAACCGCATGGAGCTGCGCGGCCTGCTCGAAGGACTACGCACGCTGCGGCGCCCCTGTCAGGTCAAGGTGATTACCGACAGCCAGTACCTCCGCAAGGCCTTCACCGACGGCTGGATTCTTAACTGGCAGCGCAATGGCTGGAAAACGGCGAGCAAGGAGCCGGTCAAGAATCAGGACCTCTGGGAAGAACTCATCGAACTTGCCAAGGTCCATGCCTTGACCTTCCTGTGGGTCAAAGGCCACGCCGGGCACGGCGAAAACGAGCGGGTGGACGAACTCGCGGTGCTGGAGCGTAAGAAGTTACGGAAGTAAGCGAGCTTCTTACTGGATTACTACACCCACTCCGGTTCAGTCGCCGGCTGAGGCGTCGTGTAGATCGCCGGGTCCGCCGGATTGGTCGCCGCGATGAGTGCCGCCACTTCGCCCGCGTCCGGTTCAGCGAGCACCCGCTGAAAGTCGCCGCTGCCGAGAATCGTCTCGGTGGGGCGAATGCCGGCGCTGTCTGCCCAGCGCACCAGCTCGGCGAGGGCCGCGGCTCCGGCAGCGCCGTAGCGGGGGCCAAAGGCCGGGGCCGAGAGAATGGCTTCCTCGGCAGCTCCCCGGCCCAGCGTAACCAGCGCGGCGTAGCCCGCCCAGGGGCGCTCGCCCTGCCGGTCGGTGATCAGGATCAGGCGGGCGCCGGTCAGGTCGGCGTCGTTCAGCCGCGCCTGCATGGCCTGCCAGGTTTCCAGCGGCGCGGCGGGCACCCCCAGCGGATCAGCGATGTTCATGGCCCTCAGCATAGCCTGTCGCCTTACGTCTCAGGCGTGAAGGGTCGTCTCCCTCAAAGGCCACCGGGCGCGGCGTGTCTGTCCCCTTCCGGGCGCTACGATGCAGGGATGAAGTCGCCGTTTTCTTTCTCGCCGCGCCGGGGCCACTCATGAAGCCCGAACAGGTGCAGGCGCAGATGTCCAGGGTGCTGAGCAGTGCCATCGCCGAGCTGCGCGACCCCCGGGTGCCCCTCATCGTGACCGTCGAGCGCGTGCACGTCACCCCCGACTATGGGCAGGCGCGGGTGTACGTGAGTGCCATCGGAGCCGACATGCCGGAGTTGCTCGACGCCCTGACCCACGCCCGGGGCCGCTTGCAGCGTGAACTGTCCGCGCACGTACGAATGCGCCGCACCCCCACCCTGGAATTTCATGCCGCCGACGACCAGCGCTTTCCCGCCGCGCCGGGGTCCACATGGTGAGCGGCGGGGGACAGGAACACCACACCGAGCTGCGGGTCCGCTACGCCGAGACCGACGCGATGGCGGTGGCCCACCACGCGACCTACCCGGTGTGGTTCGAGGTGGCCCGCACCGAGCTGATGCACGCGCTCGGGCTGCCCTACACCGAGATGGAAACGCGCGGCTATTACCTGATGCTCAGCGGCCTGCACGTCCAGTACCGCCGCGCCGCCCGCTATGACGACCGCCTGGACATCACCACCCGCATCACCGAGATTCGCAGCCGCACCCTCAAGTTCGCTTACGAGGTGCACCGCATAGGCGCCGACGGCACCCGCGAACTGCTGGCAACGGGGGAGACCCACCATATCGCCACCGATCACCAGTACCGCCCTTCCCGGATGCCCGACGACGTGCTGGCGCTTCTTGCTGGGGAAGGCTGAAGCATTTGAGAAAGACCCCTCACCCCTGCCTTTGGCAGGCCCTCTGCTTCGCAGCTCTCCGAGTCTCCCCTTGGTAGAGGGTCAAAAAGAGCAAGGCCATTCTTTTTTCAAACGCTTTAGGTTCATTCACGCCAAGAAAAAGCCCCCTCCCTGACCTGGGAAGGGGTGTTTCTTTGTCGGCTCACAGCCCGCGCAGCAGCAGCCCAGTCCGCTCGGGGAGGTACATGCCGGCGCGGATAGGGGTCTGATCGGCGGCGTTCGTCAGCGTGACGCCCTGCGGCAGGTCAGTCAGCATGATGTGATAGCCGCGCGTGCTTAGCTTCAGGCCGCGCAGCGCCGGGGCTTCCAGGGTCTCGCCCAGGTCGAGGATGCCGGGCGTGAGCGACAGCAGGTGGTCGCCATAGGGGCCGGTGATTTCCAGTTGCGCTCCGTTGGCCCGCAGCATCAGCGGACGGCCCAGGCCAGTCAGCGAACCGAGCGAGGACCGGACGCCCGCCGCCGTGGGAATCACGCTCAGCAGCGTGCCGGGCACCACCAGGTCGCCGCTCGCGAGCAGATGCGTGTTCTGAGCCACGAGCAGGTCGTCGGGAATCTGGATAAGTTCCAGCCCACCCGTCACCTGCTCGGCCCGCAGCCCGCGCAGGTCGGCGGCGCGTGACACCTGCCCCAGGTCGAAGGCCCCGGCGAGCGGTGTGGGAATCCCGCGCACCTCGCCGTCGAGCCCGACGAGGGCCAGCGTGCGGTCGTCGCGGTAGTGCAGGCCTTCGACCCGGCTGGGCGCAGCGGGCGCCGCTGGGGTGGCTGCCACAGGCACTGGCACCGGAGCGATGACCGTGCGGGCGTTGCGAACCGTGGTGGGCGGGGGCCGGTTGCCCTTGACCGCCGCCGCCGCCATCGTCTTTGTGCCGGTTGCGCCCTGCATTCCGCGCCGCACGATCAAAGCGATCAGCCCCAGCAGCGCGAGCAGCAGCAGAATCCACCAGGGGAAGCGCTGGGTTTGCGTCTGCGTCTGAGCATTCTGAGCCTGCGAGTTTTGGGTCTGCGGAGCTTGAGTCGCCGTGTTCTGGTCGGTGGGAGCCTGAGTGTTCGTGGACTGTGCATTTGGGGTTTGGACATTCGGGGGCTGGGTCGCCGGATTCTGCGTGGTCGCTGTCGGGGGAGTGGTCGTTTGTCCATCCGTGCCAGCACTGGGTGTCGTCGTGCCTGCTGTCGTTCCGTTGGTGGTTGGAGCCGCTCCGCTGGCAGGACCGACCGGCAGCACCGTGTTCCCCGCGCCGCTACTCGCCAGCCCCGCCACCTGAAGCGGGGTGAGGTTGATGACCTGTCCGGTAGGGAGCAGCAGGCGGGGGGTCAGCAGCCCGCCAGGGAGCGTGTTCGCCAGGGCCGCGTCGCTCGCCGAGTCGGCGCTGCGCTGGACCCGCACGGCGAATTCGCTCGCCCCCGGCTGCCTTTCGAGCGCCGCAGTAAAGCCGGTCAGGCCCGCAGGCAGCAGCAGTTGCGCGCCGTCGAGCGGCAGCCCACCGGTCGCCCGGTAGCGCAGCACCGTTTCCTGGCCCTGGGAGAGGGAGGTGGCGCCGGGATTGAGCCACAGCAGCCCGGCAAGGTCGGACGCCCGCGTCGCCGGCTGGCCTGGCTGTGCCGTCGTCTGGGTGGTCGTGGTGCTGGTCGTTGTCGTGGTGGTGCCGGTTGCCGGCGGTGTCTGGGGCGTTCCCGGCGCTGAGGCTGGCACAGTGCTCACGGCGGCGTCGCTCGCCTTGGCCCCGTCCATCATTTGCAACTTGAGCAGCACGCGGCGGGTGCGCGGGCCGACCACGTTGGGGTCGGGGGCCGGGGGAGCGCACAGCAGCGCGGCGCTGCCGGCGGGAACGTCTTTGCTCACCTGCAATGCGGCGCTGCCGGCGGTGGCGTCGGGCCGGGCCAGGGCCACCCGGCTGTCTTGCGCGGCCAGCGAGAGCGGCGTGCCGTCGGCAAAGGGCGCGGGCACCCGCTGCGGGTCGGTTACGGTTGCCAGCCGCACCCCGCCGCTCAGGGCCACCAGATCAGGCACCTCACCGGGGGGCAGCGTCATGCCCGAGGCGTAGTCGCTGGCGGCGAGGGCATTTTTGGCGTCGTCGGGAATCGAGCTGCCCAGCGCGATATACGCCAGCGTGTCGAGCGTGCCGCGCGCTTGAAAGGACGACAGTGCCCCTTCCGCCGAGTAGCGCGGCTGCGGGTCGTTGTCGATGCCGTCGGTCATCACAAACACGCTGGTCACGTAGCGGTCGCTCGCTGCCAGCGGGCTGAGCGCGGCGTGCATGGAGCGGTAGAGGTAGGTGTTGTTGCCGTTGGCTTTCAGGCCGTCCAGATCGCTGCGCAGCGCGGTGGCCTGCGCGGGCAGGTCATAACTGCGCTCGCCGCGCACGCCGCTGTCGAAGGTAATCAGCTTGACCTGATCGGGATGAACGCTGTCCACATACTGCTCCACGCTGTCCTTGACCCGGTCGAAGATGTCGGCTTTGCCGTCCCCGATGCCGCGCATGCTGCCGCTGGTGTCGAGGACAAACACCGCCCGCGTCTGGCTGGGCAGCGGGCCGGGAGGCAGGGCGCAGCCGGACACCGCGCCGCTCGACCCCAGGAGGGACCCCTGACGGGCGGGCGTGTTCCCTGCGCCGCCGAGCAGCGTTGCAGGCGCTGTCGCGGGCCTGGGCAGGGGCAAGGCTGTCCCCAGTTGGCCGGCATTCCCCTGGCTGTTCTCTGCTGGGGCACTCAAGGCCGAGTCGGTCGTCGCGGGCGGGGAGGTCGCCGGAGCAGTCTGCGCGGCCCCCAGGCCGCCGAGGCCGAGGCCACCCAGCAGGAGCAGGCGGCCCGTCAGGGACATGGTCAGGTTCTGGCAGCGCATCGCTGTCCCATTTTGACCTTTCCCGGCAGGTGGCGAAAGGCCCCCAGGCTTTATGCCCCCTTCCCCCAGCCGGGGGCCGGCCTAAAAGCCTCACTGCACCGAAGTTTGAGGCTCAGAAACCGTCCGAGTTCATTCTGTAAGAGACGTAATAAGATTGATATTTTTCGTGTCAAGCGCTATATTACGTGCACCGCCGGAGCCTTGACAGTGCGTGGTCCGGCCACCATAAGCTCTCTCCGCCCCGACAGGCGGCCCGCCCCAGAGGGGCGGCTTTTTGAGGAGAACCATGACCCAGAGTGATGACCAGTTCCAGGGCCAGACCGAGCTTGATCAGCCTGAGCAGAACCAGACCGATCGGAAGCCGGCCCAGAACGAACCCAATGAGCAGATGAGCTTTTCCCATGCGGCGGGCACCGCCGACGACTACAACGCCGACCAGATCAGTGTCCTCGAAGGCATGGACGCCGTGCGCAAACGCCCCGGCATGTACGTGCAGGGCGGCACCGGCATCGACGGCTATCACCAACTGCTGACCGAAATCATCGACAACGGCATCGACGAGGGGCTCGCGGGCTTCGCCGGCGAAATCCAGATTGTGCTGCACGCTGACGGCTCCGCCACTGTCACCGACGACGGACGCGGCATTCCCGTGGACATCATGAAGTCCAAGGGCCGCCCCGCCATCGAAGTGATTTTCTCCGAGCTGCACGCGGGCGGCAAGTTCGGTCAGGGCGCCTACAAGGTGTCGGGCGGGTTGCACGGCGTGGGCTCCACGGTGGTCAACGCACTCTCGACCTACCTCGACGTGACCGTGAACAAGCACAAGCAGTTGCACCACATCCGCTTTGAGCGGGGCGTGCTCGTGCAGCCGCTCGAAGTGCTCGGCGCCACCCCGAAAGACGTGAAGTGGTCCACCAAGGTCAGCTTTCACCCCGACCCCACCATCTTCAAGGAGTTCGACAACCAGTTCGACTACCTGCGTATCCGCAACCGTCTGCGCGAACTCGCCTACCTGACGGGCCTGAAAATCGTCATCCGTGACGAGCGCACCGAACTGCACGGCGGCGAAATCAAGGAAGAGGTCTTCCACGAGAAGGGCGGCATCGCCAACTTCGCCCGCGCCCTGGTCACCGACGACACCAAGCTGCTCTACGACCAGCCGGTGGTCATGCGCGGCACCCACGCCGAGGTCGAAGTCGAGGTGGCGTTTATCCACGCCAACACCTACGCCAGCGACAACATCCTGACCTACGCCAACATGATCCGCACCCGCGACGGCGGCACCCCGCTGACCGGCTTCAAGACGGCGTACACCCGCGTGCTCAACAAGTACGCCAAGGACAAGAACCTCATCAAGGCCGGCAATCCGGTGCCGAGCGGCGACGACCTGCTCGAAGGCATCTACTGCGTGGTGAGCGTCAAGGTGGGCGACCCGCAGTTCGAGTCGCAGGCCAAGGTCAAGCTGCTCAACAGTGAGGCGCAGACGGCCGTCAACGCCATCGTGGGCGAGAAGTTCGCGCAGTTCCTCGAGGAAAATCCCAAGATCGGCAAGACCATCGTGGAAAAAGCCGCCGAGGCTGCCCGCGCCCGCGACGCCGCCCGCAAGGCCCGCGACATCGTGCGGCGCTCCAACCCGCTCGAAAACGATGACCTGCCCGGTAAGCTCGCCGACTGCTCCTCGCAAGACCCCGCCGAGTCCGAACTGTTCATCGTGGAAGGCAACTCGGCAGGCGGCTCGGCCAAGGGCGGACGCGAACGGCGCTTCCAGGCGATTTTGCCCCTGCGCGGCAAGATCCTGAACGTGGAAAAGGCCGAGCTGAACAAGATTCTCAAGAACGCCGAAATCCGCTCGCTGATCGGGGCCATCGGCGCGGGCTTCGACGGCAAGGGCGAGGAAATGCGCTTCGACCTCGAGAACCTGCGCTACCACAAGATCGTGATCATGACCGACGCCGACATGGACGGCGGGCACATCACCACGCTGCTGCTCACCTTTTTCTTCCGCTTCATGCGCCCCATCGTCGAGCAGGGGCACCTCTACATCGCGCAGCCGCCGCTCTACAAGATCACGGTGGGCGCCCAGACCAAGAACAACAAGGGCGTGTACCTGTTCACCAATGAAGAGCTCAAGGAGCACGTCGCTGACGCCGTCAAGGCCGGCAAGAAGTACGAGATTCAGCGCTTCAAGGGCCTCGGCGAAATGAACGCCGAGCAGCTGTGGGAAACCACCATGAACCCCGAAACGCGCGTGCTCAAGCGTGTGAGCATCGACGACCTCATCATCGCCAACGAGATTTTCGACGCGCTGATGGGTTCGGAAGTCGCGCCGCGCAAGGACTTTATCCGCGAGAACGCCCGCTTCGCTGAAATCAGCGTCTGAGCCTATCCGCATGAAGGCCCGCTTCCCATCCGGAGGCGGGCTTTTTCGTGTTCTCCGCGTTCTGCTCGGGGCAGAGAAGGCCCCGAATCTTTAGACTCTGTCCAAGCGCCGGCCAAATGTGTGCCGAGTTTCGATTGTTGGTGGCGGTGGCCCCTATCTTGCCTCTCGTTCAACACCAGCAGAGAACTTGAAGGGACATGCCGGGAAAAGAGCAACAGCGGCATGTGGCCTTTTGTTGGTGAGAGCAAGGAGATTTGAGATGGCAACTGGAAGAGTGAAGTGGTTCAACGCGGAAAAAGGCTTCGGCTTTATCGAGACGGAAGGCAGCGCCGATGTATTCGCGCACTACAGCGCGATCAACTCCTCGGGCTTCCGCAAGCTCAACGAAGGTGACGAAGTCGAGTTCGAAATTGAACCCGGTCAGAACGGCAAAGGCCCCCAGGCCAAGAACATCGTGGTGACCAAGGCAGCCCCCGCGCCCGCCTATGGTGACCGCCCCCGCCGCGACGACCGCTGGTAATCGCAAGACCGTAAAGCCCCCGTCAGTGATGGCGGGGGCTTTCGTTTGTGGCCTTGCCCCTACATCTGTGACAGCTCAGCGCCTTTCCAGGGTGGCTTGCAGGGTCACGGTGGGAGCCTGCCCGCCGAGGCCGTCGCCCGTGTCATGGCTGGTGACCTGAAGCGCCGGACGCTTGCCGCTGCGGTCGAGGGTGAGTTGCAGCGTCACGTCCACGCAGGGGCCGCTCAGCACCTTTTCCTGCACTGTCAACTGCCGCGCCGTCTGCCCTTGCAGGAACCACGCCACGTCGCAGCCCTCGCCGCTGGTGTAATGCACGCTGGCAAAGCGTCCCTGCGCGTCGGGTCGTGCCGCGATCTGGGCGGTCATCTCGTAGTTCAGGCCGGCGGCGGGTTCAGTGACAGTGCCCTGCCAGGTACCGGCGAGCAGGGCGGGCGTCAGGGCGGCCTGTCCTCCCGCTCCAGCGGTTCCCAGCAGCGTGAGCCCAAGCACGGCCAGCTTTTGAAGGGGTTGCATGACCAAGTGTACTCGGCGCCTGAGCTCAGGAGAAGAGCGGGTGAATCAGGCCCCTCAGCGCAACTGCCGCCGCAGCTCCGCCGCCAGCGCGAACCACTCGCGCTCCTGCTTGCGGTAGAGCGGGCTGGCCTGACGCTCGGTCTTCGCCAGGGCATCGAGCACGGCGTGGGCCTCCTCGGGGCGGCCCTGACGCAGCAGGTAGGCGGCGTGGCGGGCGCGGGGTTCCTCGGTGGTGGCCCCCACGCTCGCCTCGCGGTAGGTGGCGTCGGCCTGGGGTTCGCCCTGCTGCTCCTGCGCCAGCGCGAGCAGGGTCAGCGTGCGGGTGCGGGTCGCGGCGCTGGTTCGCAGGTCCACCCGGCTCAGCCGCGCCTCGGCTCCCGCCGGGTTGCCCTGGGCCAGGTCGAGCTGCGCGGCGCTGAGCAGCACCACCGGGTCGTCGGCGTAGATGCCGCTGAGCAGCGGGGCAAGGGTCGCCTGCGCCTCCTCGGGCCGCCCGGCGCGGGCTTGCAGGTTCGCCAGCTCCGCGCGGCGGTCGAGGGTGTCGCTCTCGGCCAGGGCCTGCTGCGCTTCCCGCACCCGCACGTCGAGCGGTTTGATGGCCTCCACGCCGCGCTGCACCGCCTGGGTCGCGGCCCGGCGGCTGCCCTGCAAACTGGGCACGAGCACCATAAAGGTGTAAAAGAGCGTGGCGATAAACCCGCCCAGAAAGAGGTTCAGCGCCAGAAATACGATCCACAGCGCGCCCTGCCGCGTCACGACGGCGTGCACCAGACACACGATATTGAGAATGCTGAACAGCCCCAGCAGCCAGCCATAGTTGTGAAGAAGCCCACCGACGTCCATACCGAGACTCTACGGGACTGGGCAGCGGCGTAGATGGGGAGGGAGTGGCAGTCATGGCACAGGGCCGCACCTCCCCGCAGGGGGCGATACGCTGTGGGTCATGGACTTTCTGCGGGCCCTGCACGGCTACAGTTTCAATTTCGACGCGGCGTTTCTGGCGCCCAACCCCTTTGCCCTGGCGAGCCTGCTGCTGTTCATCTGGAGCTTCTGGATGCTGCGGCGCGACGCGGTGACCCCCAGCTTTCTCGTCGGCGTGCGGCTGACCTGGCTGACCTTTCTGGTGCCCGCCTTGACCGGCATTCTACTGACCCTGAGAGGCGGCAAGGTGCCGAGCGCGGTGGACGTGGGCGGCGGGCTGACCAAGTTCGGCACGCCCTACGACCCCACCCAGGAGGGAATGCACTGGCTTTATGCGAGCTTCGCGCTGCTGAGCCTGCTGCTGATCGAAAGCCTGATTCGCGGGCAGTTTCTCGAGCGCCGCAAGGGCCTGAAGCTGCTGCCGGTGGTCACCTTGTTCATGTACGGCTGCGCCTACATGGTGGGGCACGTGGCGTTTTTTCCGGGCAGCACGCCGGGGCGCTGACCTCGCGCGGCTGCTCCTTCCTCATCCGCCGCTGACGGTGACGTGTTCAAGTGGTGGGGCGCATGCGCTGTCTTTTTCTTTCCTTCATTTTGTTGCTGCCCAGCGCAGCGTCCGCTCTCGCCGCTCCGCAGACCGTGGTGGTCCGGCCGGGGCAGACGCTTTACCGCATCGCCCTGCAAAACGGGCTGAGTGTGGCAGAGCTTCAGCGTCTCAACGGACTGCATTCCACCACCATCGAGGTGGGGCAGGTGCTGCGGGTGACGCCGCTCGTCAAGCTCTCGCCCGCGCCTGTCAAACTCGTGCCGGCCAAACCGGTGCCTGCCCCGCCCGTCGCGGCCAAGCCTGCGCCCGTCAAACTTGTGCCGGTCAAGCCCGCATTGAAACCGGCGCCCACCACCTACACCGTGCGGCGCGGCGACACCCTGACCAGCATCGGCAAATTCGTGGGCCTGCGGGTCGAGCAACTCCAGCGGCTCAACGGGCTCAAAGGCAACACCATCGCGGTGGGGCAAGTCCTGCGGCTCACGGCGCCCCCGACCACCTACCGGGTCCAGCCGGGCGACACCCTGCCGAAAATCGGCGTGAAGGTGGGGCTGCGGGTCGAGCAGCTCCGGCGCATCAACGGCTTGACAGGAGACGCCCTCCAGATTGGTCAGGTGCTGCGGCTCACTGCCCCGCCCGCGCCCACAGTCGTTGCCAAAGCGCCCGTTCGCCCCGCGCAGCCGCCGACCACCTACACCGTGCGGCGCGGGGACACGCTGACCAGCATCGGCAAGTTCGTGGGGTTGCGGGTCGAGCAGCTCCAGCGGCTTAACGGGCTCAAGGACAACACCATCGCTGTCGGCCAGGTGTTACGTCTCACGGCTCCCAAGCCGGTGGTGGCCGCAGCCGCCCGCCCCGCGCCGGTTCAGGCCGCGCCCGCTAAGCCGGCAGCGGCGCCCGGCACCTACGTCGTGGTCCCTGGCGACACCCTGGCGAAAATCGGCGTGAAGGTGGGCTTGCGGGTGGAGCAGCTCCAGCGGCTCAACGGCCTAAGCGGCACGACCATTGAGGTAGGGCAGGTGCTCAAGCTGCGTGGGCCGGCGGTGTCAGTGGTGGCAGCGGCGCCGGCACCTGCCCGCGTCGTGCCTTCCCTGCCGCCGGGCACCGAGGCGCGGCTGATTCACCGCTATGTGCGCGTCGGCCTGCGCGACAACGCCCGCACGCTGGCGCAGACGTATGGCGTGACGCCCGAACAGTTGCGGGAGCTCAACGGGTTCGGCAGCACCGGGTACATCCTGCCGGGGATGCGGGTGCTGGTGCCGCAGCAGGTCGCGGTGCCGGTGCCGCCCCGCCCGGTGGCCGCGCCCGTCACGTTGCAGCAGGTGACGCCGCTGGGTATTCCAGTACAGGTCGTGCGGGTGGACCTGCGCTGGCGCAGTGTGCTCGTCACGCCTGTGCTGCCGGGAGAAGGCCTGAAACGCGGCTCGGGCGCCACCGTCAGCGCCCTGGCTGCCCGCAGTGGGGCGCGCGCCGTGGTCAACGGCAGTTATTTCCATCCCGGCACCTACGCCCCGGCAGGCGACATCGTGATGCATGGACGGCTGCTCACCTGGGGCCGCATTCCATCGGCGCTGGCGATTACGCCCGACAACCGCGCCGAAATCCGGGAGGGCGGCACCGGGCTGCTCGGACGGGTGCTCGACACGAGTTGGGCAGGCATGGAAACGGTCATCGCCACCGGCCCCGAGATTGTGCGCGACGGCGTGGTCCAGAACCGTTACAGTTCGGTCTTCCGCGACCCCGCCGTCTTCGGGCAGGCGGCCCGCAGCGCCATCGGCCTCGCCGGGCCGCGTGACCTGCTGCTGGTCACCACCCACGCCAAACTCAGCGTCGGGCAGATGGGGCAGGTGATGCAGGCCCTCGGCGCCCGCGACGCCCTGCTGCTCGACGGCGGCTCCAGCGCCGGCATGGCCTGGAACGGCGCGGCGGTGCTCAACAGCGTTCGCAAGGTGAGCTACGGCATCGGCGTGTTCACCGACTACGACGGAAAGCGCTACTCGCGCTGACGCCGGCAGCAACCAAAAAAAGCCCCCACCCGTTTCCGAGTGGGGGTCTTTCTATGGGCTACAGCTCAGTCGCCGTAGCCGGGGTTGATGCTGCTGCCGGGGCGGGTGTCGTCGTACCGCTGCCCGCCGGTCACGGCGTCGGAGGAGGTGCTGCCTTCGCCGTACTTCTCGAGGGTGCGGTCGTCGGCCACCTGCATTTCGCGGACCGTCAGCAGGCCGGTGCCCGCCGGAATCAGCTTGCCGAGGATGACGTTTTCCTTCAGGCCGATCAGGTCGTCGACCTGGCCGCGCATGGAGGCTTCGGTCAGCACGTGGGTGGTGTGCTGGAAGGAGGCGGCGGAGAGCCACGACTTGGTGGTCAGGCTGCTCTTGGTGATGCCGAGCAGCACCGGCTTCCAGCTCGCGGGGGTCTGGCCTTCTGCCAGCGCCTCGTTGGCCTGATCGACTTCCCAGTGCTCCACGGTCTGCCCTTCGAGCAGCGTGGTGTCGCCGCCGTCAGTCACTTCGACCCAGCGCAGCATCTGGCGCACGATCACTTCGATGTGCTTGTCGTGGACCTTCACGCCCTGCGAGCGGTACACGCGCTGCACTTCTTCCACCAGGTAGCGCTGGGCGGCGTCGGTGTCCTTGTACATCAGCAGGTCGTGCGGGTTGACCGCGCCGCGGGTGATCGGCTGCCCGGCTTCTACGCGCTCGCCGTCCTTGACCGTCATGCGCAGCACGCGGGGCACCTTGGTGGCGGTCTTGGAGGAGTACTGCTCGTCGTCGGCTTCGATACGCACGAGGTAACGCTCTTCTTCCTCTTCAATGCGGATCACGCCATCGCGGTCGGCGACCACGGCCTGGGTCTTGGGCTTGCGCGCTTCGAACAGCTCGATCACGCGGGGCAGACCCATCGTGATGTCGCCGCCGCCCGCGATCCCGCCGGTGTGGAAGGTGCGCATGGTGAGCTGCGTGCCGGGTTCGCCGATGGATTCGGCGGCCACCACGCCCACCGCTTCGCCCATGCTCACGGGCTTGGCTTGCGAGAGGTCGTAGCCGTAGCACTTCTGGCACACGCCCGCCTTGACGCGGCAGTTGAGTGGCGTGCGGACAAACACTTCGCCGATGTGCTTGGCGTCCTTGGCAATCGCCTTCACATCTTCCATCGAGAGCATTTCGCCTTCGGGAATCACGCGCCCGTCGCTGAACTCAACGTCGGCGGTCAGGGTGCGGCCATAGATGCTGGTTTCGATTTCGCTGCCCTTGCGGCTGCGCCATTCGCCGGTGCGCTCGTCGGTCGCACCCAGCGGCATCACGGTGGAGTCGGTGCTGCCGCAGTCCACGTCACGCACGACGACTTCGTGGGCCACGTCCACCAGCTTGCGGGTCAGGTAGCCCGAGTCGGCGGTACGCAGCGCGGTGTCGGCCCCACCCTTACGGGCGCCGTGGGTGGAGATGAAGTACTCCAGCACGGTCAGGCCTTCGCGGAAGCTGGCGCGAATCGGCACTTCGATGGTCGAGCCGTCCGGGCGGGCCATCAGGCCGCGCATCCCAGCAAGCTGACGAATCTGCTGCGGGTTCCCGCGCGCCCCCGACTGGCTCATGATCCACAGCGGGTTGAAGGGGTAGTTCTTCGAGAAGTTCTCGAACACGGCGTCCTTCACGGCGTCGGTGGTGTTGTTCCACAGCTGCACGACCTGCTTGTAGCGCTCTTCCTCGGTCATGAAGCCGAACTCGAAGTTCTGCTCGATCTCGGCGAGCATCTGGTCGGCTTCGGCCAGCAGTTCACCCTTGTTGGGCGGCAGCACGATGTCGTCGATGCCGATGGTGATGCCCGAGGTGGTCGACAGCTTGAAGCCGCCTTCCTTGAGGCCGTCGAGCAGCCCGGCGGTCGCTTCAATGCCGAGGTGCTTGAAGCACGCCATGACCATGTCCTTGAGGGCGTCCTTCTCGTAGGTGGTTTCGAGGTCGACCAGGGTGTCGATCAGGCCGCCCTGAGCGCCCAGCGCTTCTTGCACCATGCGGCGGAACTGCACGCGCCCGGCGCTGGTTTCGTACACCTGACCGTTCAGACGAATCCGCACGTGGTCCTGGTGGTCGATCTCGCCCTGTTCGACGGCGTGGAGCGCTTCGTCGGGGTTGGAGAAGGTGTAGCGCAGGCGACCGGGGCTGGTCTCAACGCCGTTGACCATGACCGGGCTGTTGAGGCTGAGCTTGCCTTCGTCGAAGGCCGCGAGCGCGTCGGCTTCGCTGGCGTACTCGGTGCCCGCGCCAAGGTTGTCGCGCCGCAGCTGGGTCAGGGTGAAGATGCCGAGGATGATGTCGCGGCTGGGCTTGACGTTCGGCTCGCCGTTGGCGGGGGAGAGCAGGTTGTGCGAGGCCAGCATCTGAATGCGGGCTTCGGCCTGCGCCTGCGCCGAGAGCGGGACGTGAATCGCCATCTGGTCGCCGTCGAAGTCGGCGTTAAAGGCTTCACAGACGAGCGGGTGCAGCTGGATGCTCTGGCCTTCGACCAGCACCGGCTCGAACGCCTGAATGCCCAGACGGTGCAGCGTCGGCGCGCGGTTGAGCAGCACGACCTTGTCCTCGATCACTTCTTCGAGGGCGTCCCACACGCTGTCGCGGGTGTCGCGGTAGCGTTCGAGCATCTTGCGGGCCTGCTTGATGTTGGTGACTTCGCCCTTCTCTTCGAGCACCTTGAACAAGAAGGGCTTGAAGAGTTCGAGCGCCATGCGCTTGGGCACCCCACACTGGTGCAGCTTGAGCTGCGGGCCGACCACGATGACCGAGCGGCCCGAGTAGTCCACACGCTTGCCGAGCAGGTTCTGGCGGAAGCGGCCCTGCTTGCCGCCGAGCAGGTCGGTCAGCGAGCGCAGGCTGCGGTCACTGCCGGGGTTGGTCACGGGGCTGCCGCGGCGACCGTTGTCGATCAGGGCGTCCACCGCTTCTTGCAACATGCGCTTTTCGTTGCGGATGATCATGTCGGGCGCACCCTGGCTCATCAGCTTCTTGAGGCGGTTGTTGCGGTTGATCAGGCGGCGGTACAGGTCGTTGAGGTCGGAAGTCGCAAAGCGCCCGCCGTCCACCTGCACCATCGGGCGCAGGTCTGGTGGCATCACCGGCACGGTGCCGAGAATCATCCACGAGGGGTTGTTGCCGCTCGCCTTGAAGGAGCGGGTGACTTCCAGCCGCTTGCGGGCCTTGGCGCGCTTGTGGCGGCTGTTGTCCTTCATCTGCTCGTTGAGCTCGGTTTCGAGTTCGTCGAGGTTGAGTTCGTCGAGCAGTTCCTTGACGGCTTCGGCGCCCATCTTGGCTTCGAAGTCGTAGGACTCGATGACGCGCACCTGCTTACGCACGAGGTCGAGTTCGATGCGGCCCGAGATTTCGCTGCGCAGGTTGCCGTCGTCGGCGAGTTCGTCGCCGGGTTCCACACGGTCACCGTTGACCACCAGCGGCTCGTCGTCGTAGGCGTAGACCTTGGCCTTGCTCACCAGAATGCTGGCGGGCTGGTGCAGGGTGATGACGCCGTCGGCTTCCGCGATGACTTCTTCTTCCTTGTCAATCGCGCCGATCACGCGCTGGCCCTTCGTTACTTCGCTGCCGTCACCGACGAGCACGTGCATGGTGGGGTCGATGGGGTACTCCACCCGGCGGGTCCAGTGCGCGGTCACGGTCACGTCGCCCTTCTTCTTGGGGAAGGTCACGCCGCTGAGGTTGCTGTCACGGCTCACGCGCAGGCGGGCGCCTTCGCTGGCGTCGGCCAGAAGCGCGCCGGCTTCGATGACTTCGCCTTCGGCCACCTGCACGTTCATGCCGTGGGGCACGTACACGCGGGCCAGCACTTCACCGCGAATGGGGTCGGCGGCTTCTTCCTCGTCGCTGTCGTTCGCTTCCACGCCTTCGCGCAGTTCGATCATCACCGAGTCTTCGCCGAGGTCGTGCATGAACACGGTGCCGGCCACCGGCGCGGTGATCTGCACGTCCTGTTCGAGTTCGGCCAGGATTTCACCGGCGCGGAAGGTTTCCTGCTCGACCAACGTATCGGCGGGCAGCGGCAGGCTGGCTTCCACGCCTTCGCTGTAAGCAATCACGGCGCGGCGGGGGAAACGGTACTGCGCGAGGCCGTCCATCTTGGACACCACGTTGCCGCCCAGAATCTGTCCACGGGTGACGTACTCGCCGTCGCGGATTTCCACGTCTTCGACGCTGTTGGGGATGGTGTAGGTTTCCTGCCGCCCAAAGCGCAGTTCGCGGTACTCGTCGTCGCTCAGCAGTTCGCCGCGCTTGAGGGGCCGCCCGTCTTTCTGCGCGTTGAAAGGCTTGGTCACGATAAAGGAGCTGAAGTACAGCACCTTTTCGAGTTGCCCGGCGCTCAGGTCGAGCAGGGTGCCGATCTTGCTGGGGCTGTCCTTGACGTACCAGATGTGCGCGGCAGGGGTCGCGAGGTCGATGTGACCCATGCGGTAGCGGCGCACCTTGCTGGAGGTCACTTCGACGCCGCAGCGCTCGCAGACCTTACCCTCGTATCGCTGGCGCTTGTACTTGCCGCAGGCGCACTCGTAGTCCTTGATCGGCCCAAAGATGCGCTCGTCGAACAGACCTTCGCGCTCGGGCTTCAGGGTGCGGTAGTTGATGGTTTCAGGCTTTTCGACCTCGCCGAACGACCATTCGCGGATCTTCTCCGGGCTGGCGATGGCGATGCGGACTTTGTTGAAGTCTTTCATTCAGGCTCCTGTGGAATGGAGGCTCTTTTGTTGGTCAAACCGTCGAACTGTCTCACCGTCGAACGGCTGAAAGATGTTGGCGGTTTGACCTTTAGACGGTTTGACAGTGCTCGACGGGTTGGCAGTGCCGCAGGCGCCTTAGCGCTTGGGCATCATCCCTTCAAAGATGTCCACGGCCTTGTCGCCGTGGTCGAGCACCTCGACGTCCAGACCGAGCGAGTGGAGTTCCTTGACCAGCACCTTGAAGGACTCGGGGATGGTGCTGCCCGAGACTTCTTCGCCCTTGACGATGCTCTGGTAAGCGGCGTCGCGGCCGTCGATGTCGTCGGACTTGATGGTGAGCATTTCCTGGAGCACGTGCGCCGCGCCGTAGGCTTCGAGGGCCCACACTTCCATTTCGCCGAAGCGCTGGCCGCCGAACTGCGCCTTGCCGCCGAGCGGCTGCTGGGTAATGAGCGAGTAGGGGCCGGTGGAGCGGGCGTGCAGCTTGTCTTCCACCATGTGGTAGAGCTTCATCACGTACATGATGCCGACCACCACGGGGCCGCTGATCGGCTCGCCGGTGCGTCCGTCGTACAGGATGCTCTTGCCGGTGCGGGCGAGCTGCATCTGGCCCTTCTCGTAGTCGTCGCCGGGGGCGTCGATCACACCGAGCTTGCCGGCGCGGTCGAGCACTTCCTGCTCACGCTTGTCGAGTTCGAAGCCGTCGTCTTTTCTGGCCTGGAGACGTTCGGCTGCGGCCACTTCGAGCATTTCCTTGATGGTCGCTTCGGTCACCGAGTCGAACACCGGGGTCTCGAACTTCTGGCCGGTCAGGCGCGCGACTTCACCGAGGTGGGTTTCGAGAATCTGCCCGAGGTTCATGCGCGAAGGCACACCCAGCGGGTTGAACACGATGTCGACGGGGGTGCCGTCTTCGAGGTAAGGCATGTCTTCGGGGCGCACAATCTTGGACACGACGCCCTTGTTGCCGTGGCGGTTCGCCACCTTGTCGCCCACCTGAAGCTGACGCTTCTGGGCCACGTACACGCGCACCATCTCGCGCACGCCGGGCTTGAGGTCCACGCCTTCGTCGCCGCGGCGGAAGCGCACGGTCTTGACGACGATGCCGCCCTGACCCGACTGCACGCGCAGCGAGGTGTCTTTCACTTCACGGGCCTTCTCACCGAAGATCGAGCGCAGCAGCCGCTCTTCGGGGGTGGGTTCGGACTCGCCCTTGAAGGAGGTCTTGCCGACCAGGATGTCGCCGGGCTTGACTTCGGCGCCCACGCGCACGATGCCGTCTTCGTCGAGGTCACGCAGCGCGGCTTCGGACAGGCCCGGAATATCGCGGGTGATCTTTTCCGGCCCCAGCTTGGTGTCGCGGGCTTCGATCTCGTCCTTCTCGATGTGGACTGAGGTGTAAAAGTCCTGACGCACGAGGTCTTCGTTGATGCAGATGGCGTCTTCGAAGTTGAAGCCGTCGAAGGGCATGATGGCGATGGTGATGTTCTGCCCCAGCGCCAGCCGCCCGCGCTCGGACGCCGGGCCGTCGGCGATGACCTGGCCGACCTTGACCTCGTCACCCACGCTCACGATGGGGTGCTGGTCGAGGTTGGTGCCCTGGTTGGAGCGGGTAAAGCGGATCAGCTCAAAGGTGCGGACGTTGCCCGCGTTCATGTTGAGTTCGCGGTGGTCTTCGCTCAGCGTCACCTGAATGGCGCGGGCGTCCACGTAGCTCACGCGGCCATTCACGTCGCTCACGACGCTGGTGCCCGAGTCGGTCACCACGCGGCGCTCGACGCCGGTGCCCACGGCGGGGGAGTCGGCACGCACAAGCGGCACGGCTTGCGACTGCATGTTCGAACCCATCAGCGCGCGGTTGGCGTCGTCGTGCTCCAGGAAGGGAATCAGCGAGGTGTTGATGGACACGATCTGCTTGGGCGACACGTCCATGTAATCGACTTCGTCGGGCGTGTAGAGCAGCGGGTCACCCTTGCGGCGGGCCAGCACGCGCTCGTCGGCGAAGGTGTTGTCTTCGTTGAGCGGGCTGTTCGCCTGCGCGATGGTGTAACGGTCCTCGATATCGGCGGTCATGTACTCGACCTGATTGGTCACCTTGCCGTCCTCCACCTTGCGGTAGGGCGCCATGATGAAGCCGAGGTCGTTGACTTTGGCGTAGCTCGACAGCGAGGAAATCAGACCGATGTTGGCGCCTTCGGGCGTTTCGATCGGGCAGATGCGCCCGTAGTGGGTGCGGTGCACGTCGCGCACGTCGAAGCCGGCGCGCTCGCGGGTCAGACCGCCCGGCCCCAGCGCGGAGATGCGGCGCTTGTGGCGCAGATCGGAGAGCGGGTTGGTCTGGTCCTTGAACTGCGAGAGCTGCGAGCGGCCAAAGAACTCGCGCATCGCTGCCACGATGGGGCGGTTGTTGACCAGTTTGGTGGGGGTCGCGGCGTCGGGGTTGCCGAGCAGCATGCGCTCACGCACGCCACGCGCCATGCGGCCCATGCCCACGCGCAGCTGGTCGGCGAGCAGTTCGCCCACGGTGCGCACGCGGCGGTTGCCGAGGTGGTCGATGTCGTCTTCGGCAACGGGCACGTCGGTCACCACGCCGTCTTCGTCCACCATCGGCACAGTTTCGAGGCCCTGTTGCAGCGCCATCAGGTAACGGATGGTGTCCACCAGCCCGGCGTCGCTGAATTTGCCGTCTTCGAACTTCAGCAGGGTGCGTTCCTGACGCTGCACGCCCAGCTTGGTGTTCATCTTGAAGCGGCCCGGTTCGCCCAGGTCGTAGCGGCGCGGGTCGGCGAGCAGCCCGAAGAGGTACTGAATCGCCTTGTCGCGCTTGGGTGGGTCGCCGGGGCGCAGCACGGTAAACAGGCGCAGCAGGGCTTCGTCGGCGCCCATGCCCGCGCTCTTGTCTTCGCCGGGTTCGACTTCGGGCGTGAACTCGGTGAACAGCGCACGAATCGAAGCGTCGTCCATGCCCAGCACGCGCAGCAGCAGCGAGACGGGGAACTTGCGCTTGTTGACCTTCATTTCCAGCACGTCACCCGCGAACTCGAGTTCGATCCAGGGGCCACGCTTGGGCATGGGAATGATGGCGGCGGTGTACTGCTTCTTGATGCCCTTGTAGGAGCTCGTGAAGTACACGCCCGGCGAGCGGTGGATCTGCGAGATGACCACGCGGTCGGCGCCGTTGATGATGAACGAGCCGTCGAAGGTCATGAGCGGCAGGTTGCCGAGGAAGACCCAGCTTTCGGGCGGGCTGTCGGGCTTGAAGCCCTTGATGACGCCAGTGTCTTTGTGAATCAGTTCGAGCTTGACGTAGAGGGGCGCTTCATACGTCAGGTCTTTTTCGCGGCACTCCTCGGGGCTGTACTCGGGTTCACCGAGGCGATACTCGATAAAGTCGAGCACCATGCCCGTCGAGCGGCCCTTTTCGGACTCGTCGATGGGAAAGACCTCGCGGAAAGCACTTTGCAACCCCACGTCTTCGCGCTGGTCGGGGGCCTTGTCGTCTTGCAAAAAGGCTTTGAAAGAGTTGACCTGCACTTCGGTCAGGTTGGGGAGCGGAATCACTTCGGTGATGTCACCGAACCGCTCGATGCGGGGGGGAGTCTTACTCAGGGTCATGCACACCTCGCACGCTGGAAATCTCGGGGCTGCGGCTCTCGTCCAGGTCCAAAAGCGCAACTGGGACCGCCGGCTCTCGCCTGCGCTCCTCGGAAAAAAGACCTATTGTTGCCATGTATACTTGTGATTCACGTTCCGGCAAAGAACCCCTGTCCAACCCATCCTGGTTGGCGACAGGAAAGTATAGGGCGCTCATGATTCCCTGTCAAGAGGCTGGGCGACTGCGGCGTGGCCCCCGCGTCTGGGCGTCTGCGCTGTGATAAACGGAAAGCCGATGACAGGCGGCAAAAAGCAAGGCGGCAGGCCTGGAGGCACTAAGCCCAGGCAGAAAATTCGGCTCACCCGCGAGACCGGGCAACGGCGCGGCGGCGAAAGCGGTGAGGACGTGACGGTGGCCCCGGCAGTGGGCGGGTATTTCGACGTGCGTCCGGCCCGGTTGCCCCACTGGCTCGACCCCCTCTCGGCGCTCACCAAGCCCGGCGTGCGCGGCTTTCCCGAGGCGGACGCGGCCCAGGTGGTGCTGGCCCAGACGATGCGCAAGGACCGGGTGCGCGGCGAGGTTCTCGACCTCACCGCGCAGGGCGGCCTGCTCGCCAGCCTGCCGGGCGTGACCCTGCGGGCGGTGGAGGGCGCGGCGGCGGCGCTGACGGTCCTGCGCGCCGCTGGCCTCGACGCGCACGCCACGACCCCTGGCGAGGACCTCTCCGCCCGCTGGCCCGAGCGCGCCCGCACGGTGGCGCTGGTGCTCGCCGGCGACCGGGGCAATGCCTACGCGCAGGCGCAGGTGGCGTGGGCGCACGCCTGCACGCCTCCCGGCGGCACGCTGTACCTCGCCGGCGACCGGGACAAGGGCTTCGACCGCTACGTGCGGCAGGCGGGCGCGGCTTTCGGCAGCGGTGAAGTCGTCGCGCGGGACGGCGGGATGCGCGTCGCCAAACTGGTGCGCCGCCCCGGCCCCACGCCGCCGCTGCCTGAGCCGGAGACGTATGAGGCGTTCGGCGTCAAGGTGGTCGGCCTCCCCGGCGTGTTCAGCGCCGCCAAGCCCGACAAGGCGACGGCCATTTTGCTGACCCATCTCGCGGACCTTGACCTGACGGGCCAGCGCGTCCTCGACCTCGGCTGCGGCGCGGGCCTCATCGGGGCGTGGGCGGCGAGCCGGGGCGGGCAAGTCACACTAGTAGACGGCGACCTCCAGAGCGTGCGGAGCAGCGAGCGGACGCTGGCCGCGAATGCGCTTCCCGGCGAGGTCATTCACTCCGACGTGGACGCGGCCCTCGGCGAGCGGCAGTTCGACGTGATGCTGACCAATCCGCCGTTTCATGTCGGGCGCGGCGTGGTCCTCGACGTGGCCCGCGAATTCATCGCCACCGCCGGGCGCCGCCTCGTTCCCGGTGGCCGGATGTTCCTCGTCGCCAACGAGCCGCTGCCCTACGAACAGGCCCTCGGGGCGCTCGGCACGGTGCGTGAAGTGGTCCGCGAGCAGGGCTTCAAGGTGCTGGAACTGCGGCGGGCGGAGTAAGAGAGCGAGTCCGAACGGCGGGTGGGAACCTTTGACCCTCTGACCTCGTATTCCCTGAGATGTCCGAATGCTGTTGCTTTCCCGAAGTTGTTTCGCCGCTCCTGGTGTTTTCCTGACCTGCTCGACGCGTCCCTGGTCGTCCGTCTTACTCACGTCTTTACCGGAGAGGGGCTCAGAGCAAGGTCTCTGCTAGACTGACCCGCTTAAGGCCACTGGCCCCCACACCCCATTTTCACATCTCAGGAGTCCTCAATGGCTGAACCTGTCAAAACCCGCGTTCGTCCCAAGGCCAAGCCCGTTGCCGAGGAGGCACCGGCGGAGAGCAAAATCATCACGCCCGACAAGCCGCGCACCCGCCGCAAGGTGACTGCCGACGCGGCGCCCGCTGCGGCTCCGGCGGCCCAGGCCACCGACGCTGCCCCGCCCGCGCCCAAGCCGGCCCCTAAACCCGCTGCCAAGCCTGCCGCAAAGAAAGCCGCGCCCAAAAAGGCGGTGACCCCCGAGGCGGCAGCAGACGCTGCGACCGACACCGCCGAAGCTGCACCGGCTCCCAAAAAGGCCCGTGCCAAGCCGGCAGCCAGCACCAAGGCAGCCGACGAGAAGCTGACCGACGACAAGCCGGCAGCTCCTAAGAAGCCTGCTGCCAAAAAGGCGGCGCCCAAGAAAGCTGCCGCCGCTGAGGGTGCCGAAGCCGCTGAAGAGGCACCCGCAAAAGCTGCGCCCAAGGCCAAGGCGGGCGGCACCAAGGCCGCTGCGACCAAGGCGGCGCCTGTCAAACCCGCCGCTGGTGGCCCCGCTGAAAAGCCCTACTACCAGCACCCCAGCATTCAGGAACTGCTCAAGGCAGGCAAGGCCGCCGGCATCCTGGCGAGCGAAGATATCGCTACGGCGCTGGCTGCCGCGCTCGAAGCGCATGGGCTCGACCCCGAAAGCCCTGACGCCTTCGAGGATATGCAGGTCTACCTCGCCGGGCAGAACATCGAAGTGCAGGACCTCGACGAGGACGAAGACGAACTTGAAGGCGACGACGCCGACACCGAGGACGCGGTGCCCGGTACGGCCCAGGCGCAGCAGGACGACGACGAGGAAAAGTACTTCGACGATATGCCCCGCGCCGTCAGCAACGACCCGGTGCGCCAGTACCTCCACGAGATCGGGCGCGTTTCGCTGCTGACCCTTGAAGAAGAAATCGCACTCGCCCGCCGCATCGAGGAAGGCGAAGAAGCCCGCAAGCAGCTCGAAGAAGACGAAAGCCTCGACGACCGCTCGCGCCGCCGCCTGATGCGCCAGATGGAAGACGGCGCCGCCGCCCGGCAGGGCCTGATTGAAGCCAACCTGCGTTTGGTCGTCTCTATCGCCAAGAAGTACACCGGGCGTGGGCTGGGTTTCCTCGACCTGATTCAGGAAGGGAACCAGGGCCTGATTCGTGCGGTCGAGAAGTTCGAGTACCGCCGCCGCTACAAGTTCTCGACCTACGCGACGTGGTGGATTCGTCAGGCGATCAACCGCGCCATCGCCGACCAGGCGCGCACCATCCGTATCCCGGTGCACATGGTCGAAACCATCAACAAGCTGACCCGCACCGCCCGGCAGCTCCAGCAGGAGCTCTCGCGCGAGGCGACCCACGAGGAAATCGCCGAAGCGATGGGCCCCGGCTGGGACGCCGCCAAGGTGGAAGAGGTCCAGAAGGTCAGCCAGGAGCCCGTCTCGCTCGAAACGCCTATCGGTGACGAGAAGGACAGCTTCTACGGCGACTTTATCCCCGACGAGAACCTCGATTCGCCGGTGGACAACGCCGCCAAGACGCTGCTCTCCGAAGAGCTCGAAAAGGCGCTGGGCAAGCTCACCGAGCGCGAGGCGATGGTTCTCAAGTTCCGCAAGGGGCTGGTCGATGGCCGCGAGCACACCCTCGAAGAAGTCGGCCAGCGCTTCAGCGTGACCCGCGAACGTATCCGCCAGATCGAGAACAAGGCGCTGCGGAAGCTCAAGTACCACGAGAGCCGCACCCGCAAGCTGCGCGACTTCCTCGACTGAACTCCGCCTTTTGAGCTGCCCCTGCCCGCGTGGTGGGGGCCGTTTTTTGGCTCTGGCGGTGGGCACTGGCGCTCTAACACTCTGACAGCACTAGGAACTTTTCTACGTGTCCGGCATAGTGAGCGGCACCATGACAGTGCTTAATACGACTGAGCTTAAGATCGAGGGTGCCGTGTGACCACGGCGGCTAGTCCGCTTCCTATAGATGAGTCGCCGCAGACGGTGCCCTGGCGCCGGGCGCTGCTGGCGTTGCTGCCGCTGGCGTTTCTGGGGCTGATGCCCTGGGGAATCTGCCTGGGCCTGAGCGCCGTCATCCTGATCGGCCTGCGCTTTCCGGCGTGGGGGTCAGGGCGACTGCTGCTGTTTCTCTTCGTGATTGCAGTGGGGGCGCTGGTGCAGGTGCCCGGCGCGTGGAACTCGGGCGCCGGCCCCGGCCTCCTGATTGCCCTGGCTTCCGGCTATCTGTTGCAACTGCTGCTGGTGTTTCTGCTCCATTTTTCCCTGATCATGCTTGAAGAAGGCCAGCGCCGGGGGCTGCTGCTGGTACTGTTGCCGGCGCTCTTCGCCCCGCAGTGGGGGCTGGTGCCCGCGCTGCTGGGGGGCCTGCTGGCGCGTGAAGGCCCCGACGACCGCCTGTCAAGTCAGCGGGCGCCCACGCAGCGTCCGGTGTGGGTCACGGTGGCCGGGGCCGCTGCTGCCTTGGTTCTTCTCGGCGCACTGCTGCCGCACGCCCGAGTACAGGTTCAGGAAGTGGCGACCCGGCAGGCCGCGCCCCCCCCGCAGGAGGAAACCTCCTCGGACTGGAGTCTGAAGCCGGAGGACAGTGGCACGCGAAGGCAGGCCAAGCCGGCGGCGAACGCGCCCTTTATGGTCAAGTTCGATGAGGACCGGCTGGCGCTGCCGCCTGTCGAGCTGCTATTGCTGTTCAGCGCTCTGTTGTTGGCAGCGTTGGGGATCATCCTGTGGCGCACGACAGGCGGCGAGAAGATGCCCGCCCTGACCCTGCCGGAAAAACTGATGGTCGCAGGCCTGACCCTGACGTTCCTCCTGACCCTGCTCGCGGCGCTCCTGATTCAGGGCAAGGGGCAAACTGCTTCCCAGACCCTGGAACAAACGCAGGACACCATGAAAGAGGCAGGCCGAAAGATACGTGAAATGGTGCCTGAACAGGCGGCCCATACCGTCAACGGCACCGGATTTTTCAATGCCTTGAGCTGGGTGACGTTGGCTGCCGCGGTCCTTGTTGTCGGTCTGCTGCTGCTCAGGTTGCGGCGCCCCCGCCTGCGCCTCGCTGCTCAGGACGTGGAAGCGACGGACGATACGGCTTCTGCCACTGCCCCGGCGCCCGCCCTGCACCGCGTTCGCCTCGCTTATCGCCGCGCTGAGGACGCTTTGCAGGAGGCCGGACACGCCCGCACCCCCGCCGAAACGCCCGCCGGGTACGCGGCGCGGCTGAGTGCCCAGTTGCCCGACCTCGCCGCGCCGCTCCAGACCCTCACCCGCGTCTACGAGCCGGTCCGCTACGGCGGGCACGTGACCGACGAAGACGCCGACGCCGCCGAATCCGCCGCTGAGCGCGTGGCCGACCTCGCTCCCCTCCTGCGCCCCCCCGACCCGGAAGGAACCCTATGACTGCACCCACCCCGACGGCTCCTGGCCTGACGCCCGCCCCCCAGACCCAGCCTTTCGCCGCCGAAATCATCGCCAACGTCGCCCGCGTGCTTGTCGGCAAAGAAGACGTGACCCGCCTCGCGCTCGCCGCCATTCTCGCCGGAGGACACGTGCTGCTCGAAGACGCGCCCGGCACCGGCAAAACCGTGCTGGCGCGCGCGCTGGCCGCCAGCCTGGGCCTCGATTTTCGCCGCGTGCAGTTCACCCCCGACCTGCTGCCGAGTGACGTGACCGGGGTGAGCGTGTTCCGGCCCGCCACCGGCACCTTCGAGTTCGTGCCGGGGCCGATTTTTACCGGCATCCTGCTCGCCGACGAAATCAACCGCGCCACCCCCAAAACGCAGTCCGCGCTGCTCGAGGCGATGGGGGAGGGGCAGGTCAGCGAGTCGGGCGTGACCCACCGCCTGCCGCAGCCTTTCGTCGTCATCGCCACCCAGAACCCGGTGGAGCACGAGGGCACCTACCGCCTGCCCGAAGCGCAGCTCGACCGCTTTTTGCTGCGGCTCTCGGTGGGGTATCCGTCGCTGGAACAGGAAGTGGAGATGCTTGCGCGATTGCAGGAGCGCCACCCCTTGCAGGATCTGCGGGCCGTCGCCGCGCCCGCCGACCTGCTCGCCGCGCAGGCGCAGGTGCAGCAGGTGACGGTCAGCTCCGATGTCCGGCGCTACCTCGCCGCGCTCGCCGCCCGCTCGCGCCAGCACCCGCAGGTCACGCTCGGCGGCGGCCCGCGTGCCAGCCTCGCGCTTCAGGGGGTTGCGCAAGCCCTCGCCTGGACGCAGGGGCGCACCTTCGTCACGCCGGACGACGTGCAGCAGGCGGCGCCGGGCGTGCTGGCCCACCGCCTCTCGCTGGGCATCGAGGCCCGGATGCAGGGTCTGAGCGCCGCCGACGTGGTGCGCGAGGTGCTGGCCGCCGAACCCGTGCCGGTGGAGAAAGGCCCCGGTGAGCGCGACATGGGTGAGCGCGGGACAGGCGAGAGGGGGCCAAGCGAGAGAAATACAGCCGAGGTGCGCGGCGCATGACCTCGCTGCTGGTCGCCCTGATCTGGGCGCTGGCCCTTGCGTTCGTCGCGGCGATGCTGTGGTGGCTCTACCGTCAGCCGCCGGAAGTCACGCTGACGCGGGAGCTGCCCCGCGCCGGGTTCAGTGGCGGCGAGGTGCCGCTGACCGTGCGGCTGGGCCTGCGCAGTCGCCTGCCGGTGCGCTACGTCCTCGAAGACCCCACGCCCGGCTCGGTGGTCCCCCGCGCCGCCGTCAACTTTGCGGGGGACGTGCTCGGCGAGCGCCAGAGCGAACACCAGACGCGGGTGATCCTGGGCCGCCGCGGCGAGTTCGACTGGCCGGGCGCTACCCTGCGCTGGGCCGACCCGCTGGGGCTGTTCTGGCGCTCGCGCCCGCTGCACGAGCCGACCCGCCTCGAAGTGTTTCCCGGCACCCACGGCCTGCTGCTGCCCGACCTGCTGCGGCCCCTGCTCTCGGAAGGCGGGCTGTCGCGGACGCTGGGCCTTGAAGATGCCCTCAGCCTGCGCGGGGCGCGGGAGTACGTGAGCGGCGACCCGCCGGGGCGCATCCACTGGCGGCTCTCGGCGCGGCAGGCGGGCGAGCCGGGCGGCGGGCTGATGGTGCGCGAACTGGAAAGAACGGCGGCGAGCAGCCTGACCGTTTACCTCGACACCTCGGCGGGCAACGACATCTACCTCGAAAGCGCGGTGCGGCTCGCCAGCAGTCTGATTACCGAGGGGCTGGCGCTGGGGCTGCCTGTTTCGCTGGCGACGGCGGGCGCCCAGACCCCCACCGGACGCGGGGAGGACGCGGCGCAGGCGGCTCTGCTCGCGCTCGCGCAGGTGCGGCTGACACCGGGGGGAGAGCCCCGTATATTGCCTCCCCGCAGCGGCAGCAACCTCATCATCCTGACCATGCTCGGCGGACCGGTCCTCACCGAGCAGGCCATGCGGGCGCGCGCCACCGCCAGCCGCGTGACCATCCTGGCGCTGCCCGAGGGCTTTTACCTGGAGCCCGGTGAAAACCCGCGCCGCCAGTGGGCCGCCGTGCCCGATACGGTGCGCGACCTGGAGCGGCAGGCGGGGGCGCTGGCCGCGGCCGGCATCCTGGTTTTCGTGCTGCGCGGCAATCAGAGCGTGTTGCGGTTGGGGGTATAAGACGATTTAAAATTGAGTCCCGGACATTCCTGGGCGCAGTTTTGCGCGGAGCGCATGGAAAAAATACGGTTTTAAGGAGATGGACGGGCATCCGGTGCCTTTCCGGATGTTCGGGAATCGGATTAAAACCGTATCAGCTCCGTATCAACAGGGCCAGGGCCTGAAACTGCCCACGGGACATAAAGGCGGGCTCAGCCTGCGGGCGGCTCCGGCTTGCTAGCGTAGGGCCATGAGCGACAACGGAAACAAGCCAGTCAAGACCGAAGACGAAATCAGCAACGTCGACTTGCAGTTCATGGGCACCCACGACGAGAAGAGCGAACTGGACGCCGCCGTCAAGGCCGAAAGCAAGTCCGCTGCGATGGCCGACAAGGACGGCGTGGACAAGGTCGACGTGATGAGCGCCCAGAGCATGGACGCCTCCGACCCGCCCAGCACCAACATGGGCGACGCCGACCGCGACGACAGCGACGACAAGAGCAGCGTGGGCTGAGGCCACACGGCTTTCCAGGGCAGACCGGCAATAAGCTGGTCTGCCTTTTTCGGTGCCCCGCAGTGTTCACTCGGGGCGGTATTGCCCGCTCAGCTCCGTATGAGACCCTCTCCCGCGAGACCGTTGACCCTGGGAGGAGGCAGAGCTGTGATACGGCTTCAAATTGAGTCCCGGACATGTCGGGGCGCAATTTTGCGCGGAGCGCATAGAAACAATGGTTCGTGCAGTTTTGTGGTCGTTACAGAGGGCGATCAAGATCTTGCTGTCTAGGACGCCATTTGCGCTCCCCCATCCCAACCTCCCCCGCAAGGAGGGAGGGACAAAAAACGCCGTGTTTATCGCAGCTTGGTTAGCTGAATTCCAAAACTGCACGGACTATTGATAGAAAAAATACGGTTTTAAGGAGATGGACGGGCATCCGGCGCCTTTCCGGATGTTCGGGAATCGGATTAAAACCGTATGAGGCACGGAGGGGCGGCCCCGTCCAGTCAAGCCCGAACGTCACCTCCCCCCCGAACCCCTCAGCGCCGCGCCTGCCTCAGCGCCTGCTCGATGTCCGCCCAGAGGTCTTCGGGGTCCTCAATCCCCACCGACAACCGCACCAGCCCCGGCACGATGCCGTGCGCGTTCAGCACTTCCTCGCCGAGCAGTTGGTGGGTGGTGCTCGCCGGGTGGCTGCTCAGGCTCTCCACGTCGCCGAGGCTGACCGCCTGCGTAAAGAGCTGTAGCGCGTCCAGAAACTGCTGCGCGGCCGCAAAATCCCCGAGATCCAGGCTGACGATGCCGCCGAAGCGCCCCGACATTTGCCGCCGGGCGAGGTCGTGGCCGGGGTGCTCAGGCAAGCCGGGGTAGTACACCTTCAGGTCGCCCCGCGCCGCCAATCGCTCGGCGATAAGGTGCGCCCCCGCGCAGTGGGCCTCCATCCGCAGCGGCAACGTCTTCATGCCGCGCAGCAACAGGTACGCCTCGAACGGCCCGAGGCTGGCCCCGACATGCCGCAGCCCGTGCAACCGCAGGTCGAGCAGGGTGGCGGCGTCCCCGGCGACTACGCCCCCAATCACGTCGCCGTGCCCACCGAGGTACTTGGTGGCCGAGTGCATCACGAGGTCGGCCCCGAACTCAGCAGGCCGCGTCAGGTACGGGGTGCTGAAGGTGTTGTCCACCACCAGCCGCGCCCCGGCGCCGTGGGCGAGGTCGGCCACTTCGCGCAGGTCGGTCAGGCGCAGGGTGGGGTTGCTCGGCGTTTCCAGCCACACCAGCCGCGTCCGGTCGGTCAGCCGCCCGCGCAGGTCCGCCGGGTCTTTGGCCTCCCACACCCGGATGCCGAACTTGGGCAGCATGTCTTGCAGCAGCCCCTCGGTGCCGCCGTACAGCGGGGCGAGAAAAGCCACCTCATCGCCGCTCCGCAGCAGCGTCAACAAAATGGCGCTCGCTGCTCCCATGCCGCTGGCAAAGGCGAGGGCGTCCTCTGTTCCTTCCAGGCTGGCGAGCTTTTCCTCGAAGGCCCGCACGGTGGGGTTGCTCAGGCGCGAATAGAAGTGGCCCTGTTCCTCTCCGGCAAAGAGCCGCTGCCCGCGCGCCGCGTCGCCATACCCGAAGGTGGACGTGGCATAGATCGGCATGGCGTGCGCCCCGGTCGCCGGGTCGAGACCATGCCCGGCGTGAACGGCCCGCGTGCGGAAACGTGCTGAGTTGTCCATACGTCTCTAGAATAAGCGACAAAACAAACGATTGTTAGGCGCGTCCGGGAATGAATGCCGGGATGAACGGCCAGCGAGAGGACCGAAGAAAAAAGCCGCCCGGCAGGACGACCTTTTTCTATCTTGTTTCTATCTTGCTGGTGCGAGAGAAGGGACTTGAACCCTCACATCCTACGGATACTAGATCCTAAGTCTAGTGCGTCTACCAATTCCGCCACCCTCGCATGGGTGCCTGAACGGAAAAACCCCGCCGTGTTAAGAGGCGGGGCGAGGTGGGGTGGAATATGGGACTTGAACCCACGGCCTCCGCTTCCACAGAGCGGCGCTCTAACCGACTGAGCTAATTCCACCATGCCCGTTCAGGCTCAAGCAGTGTAGGGGAGAGGACCGAATGTGTCAACGGCCCAGGTTGGGCTCAGCGGCTCGCGTTCAGCCGAGCGGCAAATTTTATACCGAGTCAAGACAACCCCCAGTGCTCAGTCAAGTGCCGGTGCGGGCCGAGTGCGCGGCGTACCCTGGCGGCACAATGGATTTCAATTTGCCTGATGACCTGCGCGAAGTGCAGGCGACCATCCGTGACTTCATGCTGACCCGCGTGGAGGACCGCGCCCAAGAAATCGAGCACACCAACAGCGTTCCGCCCGAACTCATCAAGGAAGCCGCCGACCTCGGCCTCTTTGGGCTGAGCATTCCCGAGGAGTACGGCGGCGTGGGCCTGAGCAGTCTGGGCCGCTGCGCCGTGTACGAGGCGATGGGGCAGGGGCACATGGGCTTTGGCGGCATGATTTCGGCGCACGCCAGCATTGGTACGAGCGGGCTGGTCAAGCTCGGCAACGAGGAGCAAAAGCAGCGTTTCTTGCCGCGCATGGCGGCGGGCGAGTGCATCGCGGGCTTTGCGATTACCGAGCCGAGCAGCGGCAGCGACGCGGGCAACATCCGCACCAAGGCCGTCAAGAAAGGCGACGTGTACGTGCTCAACGGCACCAAGCACTACATCTCCAACGCGCCGATTGCTGGGCTGCTCACCGTCATCGCCATCACCGATCCGGCGCAGGGCTCGCGCGGCATGAGCGCCTTCCTCGTCGAACCGCAGAGCACCCCCGGCGTGAGCATCGGCAAGATCGACGAGAAGATGGGCCAGAAGGGCGCACTCTCCGCCGAAGTCATCTTCGAGGACGCCGAGATTCCCGCCGCCAACCTGCTGGGGCCGGAAAACCGGGGCTACCGCGAGGCGCTCGGCATCCTGACGAACGGGCGCGTGGGCATCGCCGCCCGCTCGACCGGAGCCATGCAGCGCCTGCTCGACCTGTCGGTGGCGCACGCCCAGACCCGCGAGCAGTTCGGCAAGCCGATTGCCGAGTTCCAGGCGGTGCAGTTCATGCTGGCCGAGATGGAAGTCGCCATCCAGACCAGCCGGGTGCTGTGGCAAAAGGTCGCCTGGATGGTGGACCAGGGCCAGGATGTCAAGCGCATGGCGAGCGTCGCCAAGTACCACGCCACCGAGATGCTCTCGCAGGTGGCCGACAAGGCCGTGCAGGTCGCGGGCGGCATGGGCTACGTCAAGGACGCTCCTTTCGAGCGCTTCTACCGCGACCAGCGCCTGCTGCGCATCTACGAAGGCACCAGCGAAATCCAGAAGGTCATCATCGCCGCCGAACTGCTCAGGCGCTGAGGATGAGGGAGGACGGGCAGCCGGGAGACGGGCCGCTCAGTCCTCCTGGACCTGCACTCCTTTCCAGAAGGCGACCCGCCCGCGAATCTGCCGGGCGGCGTCTTTCGGTTCGGGGTAAAACCACGCGGCGTCAGGGTTGCGCTCGCCTCCGACCTCCAGGGTGGAGTAGCTCGCCGTGCCCTTCCAGGGGCAGACGGTGTGGGTGTCACTGGGGCGCAGAAACTCCTGGCGCACGCTTTCCAATGGAAAATAGTGGTTGCCTTCCACGACCACGGTGTCACTGCTGCGGGCGATGATCTGACCGTTCCAGGTGGCTTTCATGCCTTCAGAGTAGTGCGAAATACGGCTCCCTGAACTGCGGCTGACATTTCCCTGACATAGTAGGTGAGAATCAGGAGGATTGTCATGGTCTTGTCAAAATTCATGCCCCACAACCCCAAGTTTGCCGCCAAGTTCGCCGAGGCCGCCCAGAACGCCCACGCGACGGCGCAGGCCCTTGTCGATCTGCTCGAGAACTACACCGATGTGGAACGGAAGGTCCAGCGCGTTCTCGACTTCGAACACGAGGGCGACCGGATCACCAGTGAGGTGACCAACCTGCTGGCCGAGTCGTTTATCGTGCCGTTCGACCGCGAAGATATTCTGGCGCTCAACGCCGAACTCGACGACCTCGTCGACGATATGGAGGAAGCCGCCAGCAAGCTCAGCCTCTACCGCATCGAGCGTCCGCTGCCGCAGATGGCGCAGCTCGCCCGCGTGGTGGAGCAGCAGTGCGCCCTGCTCGCGCAGGGAATGCCGCTGATCGAGGACGGCAGGATGGTCGACGAACTGCGCCAGCTCTCGCAGAAGATTCGCGCTCTGGAAGACGAGGGCGACCGCATCAGCGACGAGGTGGCCCGGCACCTGTACGACGGCGTGACCGAGGTGCCGCAGATGATCGTGGCGATGCGCTCGGGCGAGATTCTCAACCTGATCGAAAACGCCTCCGATCAGGCGCAGCGGATCGCTCGCACCGTCGAGAGCATCCTGCTCAAGAACGCGTAAGGGACAGAGGAGACCAGAGCCAGCATGGAAACTGCACTGATCGTCCTGATCGTCATCGTCGCCCTTGCCCTGATCTTCGACTTCATCAACGGCTTTCACGACACCGCCAACGCGATTGCCACCTCGGTCGCCACCAAGGTGCTCACACCGCAGCAGGCCATCGCCATGGCGGCGGTCCTGAACGTGGTGGGCGCCCTGACCGGCACTGCCGTCGCCAAGACGGTCAGCAAGGACATCATCGCGCCCGAGTTTGCCACGCTGGGACTAGTGGCCGCCGCACTGATCAGTGCCGTCGTCTGGAACCTCTTTACCTGGTGGAAAGGCTTGCCGAGCAGTTCCAGCCACGCCCTGATCTTCAGCATGGTCGGCGCGGGCGTAGCGGCGGGCGGCTGGGCCACTGTGATTCCCAAGGGCGTCATCAAGACGTTGCAGGGCCTGCTCTACAGCCCGCTTCTCGGGTTCGTGACGCCGATCATCCTGATGACGCTGCTCTCGTGGCTGGTGCTGCGCTGGATGAAACCCCGCGCCGTGACGCGCAATTTCCGTATCCTGCAAATCCTGAGCGCGGCGTTCATGGCCTACTCGCACGGGCGCAACGACGCGCAAAAGACGATGGGCATCATCACCTTCGCCCTGAGCGCCTACTTCGGCAGCCAGATCGACATCATTCCTCACTGGGTGATCTACGCCTGCGCCACCGCTATGGGCCTGGGCACCGCCACTGGCGGCTGGCGCATCATCAAGACGATGGGCTTCAAGGTCGTGGACCTCAAGCCGGTGGACGGCTTCGTGGCCGAAACGAGCGCGGCGCTGATCATCGACGGCGCTTCCAGTCTGGGGATTCCGGTCAGCACCACCCACACCATTTCGAGCGCCATCATGGGCGTGGGCACCACCAAGGGCTTCAGAAAGGTGAAGTGGCAGGTCGCCGGCAAAATCGTGCAGGCGTGGGTCTTTACCATTCCGACCTGCATCGTGCTGGGCTGGGTCGTGCACAAGGCGATCTTGCTGGCGGGCGGGAACTGAGCGCCTAGCAAGCAGAAAGAGAGGCCCCGGCATGTGCGCTGGGGCCTTTGCTTTGGATGATACAAGGGCGTTTTGCGTTTTTGACCCTCTCCACCTGTGGGAGAGGGCCTTGCGAAGCAAGGGGTGAGGGGGAACCCAGACCAGTTCTGAGGCAACCTCATTCCATATTCCATCAAATGCTCTAGTTCCTGAAAATCACTTCCTCCCGCCCGAAAGACCGCCACGCCAGCCAGCCGAGCAGCGCGGTGCCAAGCAGGTTGGCGACGACAGCGGCGAGCGTGTGCAGGGGCGTGATCTGGCCCTTCACCACGTCCAGAATGGCGACCATGCTGCCGAAAAGGGGAACGGCGTAGAGCCAGTCGCCCACCTTGAGAAAGTCGGAAAACTGGAGCATGACCGCCGGCAGGACGATCAGCAGCGAGAGCGGCGAGACGTAGGTCTGCGCTTCCTTGTACGAGCGGGCGTAGATGCTCAGGGCGATCAGGACCGCCGAGATCAGCAGCGCCACGCTCAGCACGATGACCACCATCGCCGCCAATGAGCCGAGGGTCAGCGTGAGTTGCCCGCCCATCACCTGAAGGGCCTCGGGGTCCACCACAGCGCGTTTGGAGAGGACCGCCGTCACCAGCCCGGTGCCGAGGAACCCCAGCAGGCTGAAGAATCCGGTGGCGAGCGCCATCAGCGTGGTCGCCAGCAGCTTGCCCGCCACCACCTCGCCCCGGCGCACCGGGGAGATGAGCAGGCTCTCTAAGGTGCCGCGCTCCTTTTCGCCCGCCGTGGAGTCCAGCGCCGTCGCCATGCCGCCGTTGAGCAGGAAACTCAGCATCAGCATCGGCACCACGAAGGCGAGCATCCCCGCGCTGCGCTCCTGCGGGGGGCTGGCGTCCACGGGTTTGACCTGCACCGGGGTCAGCACTGTTTCGCTCAGGCCCAGTGCGGTCAGGCGCTGCCGGGTGAGCGAGCGGTTGTAGGTGTCCACCGCGTCCTTGACCTTGGCGTAGGCCCCGGTCTGGCTCTTGAGGTTGCCGAGCTTGGCGTAGAGCTCCAGCGTGCCCTGCGTGTTGCCGGCCTGCGTCGGCAGGGGGCTGGGCGCCCGGAGGACGGCCTCCGCCTCGCCGCTGCGGACCGCCTGCACCGGGTCTTTCACCGTAATGAGTTCCACGCCCGTGCCGCCGCTTCCATTGCGGGTCAGCGTGCGGCGCAGTTCTGCGGGCAGCGTGCCGATGACGCCGACCTTCTGAGCTTCCTTCGCCTGTCCGCCCATCAGGTTGCCCAGCAGCAGCGGCATCCCCAGCGTAAGCAGCGGCAGCACCAGCAGCGGCAGCAAAATGGTGCTCAGCAGCGTGCGGCGGTCGCGCAGGGTAGAGAGCAGGTCGCGCCAGGCCACGTTCCAGACCATGCGGGGGCGTAGGCCGTTGCTGCTGCGGTGGTCAGACTGCACGGGGCTCGCCTCCCTTCAGCAGCGTGAAGAAGGCCCGTTCCAGGTTGCGCTCGCCGGTCCGCTCCAGAATCGCGGGAATGGTGTCGAGCGCGACGAGTTCGCCCTGGTGGAGAATTGCCACCCGGTCGCAGACTTCCTCGGCCTCGCTCATCACGTGGGTGGAATACAGCGTGAGCCGCCCCGGAGCGCGGGTCTGCGCCACGAAGTCGAGCAGCGTGCGCCGGGCGAAGATGTCGAGTCCACTCGCCGCTTCATCCAGCACCAGCACGGCGGGGTCCTGAATCACGGCGCGGGCGATGATGACTTTTTGCTTCATGCCGGTGGAATACTCGCCGGCCCGCGTGTCCAGCGTGCGCCCGAGTTCCAGCCGGTCGTCGAGTTCGGCAATGCGGGCCTCGGTCTGCGCGCGGCCCATGTCGTAGAGCGCGGCGAACGAGCGCAGCACCTCGCGCCCGGTCAGGCGGGCAGGCAGGCCCATGCCGCCGTTGACCACGCCGATTTGCCGGCGCACCGCTTCGGCGTCCCGCTGGGTGTCGAGCCCGGCCACCGTCACGCTGCCGGACGTGGGGGAGAGCAGCGTCGCCAGAATACGCAGCAGCGTGGTTTTGCCCGCGCCGTTGGGACCGAGCAGCCCGAACACTTCGCCGTCGCGGGCCGAGAACGTCACGTCCCGTAGCGCCTGAAAGGAGCCGTAGGACTTGGAAAGGTGCTGAATGTCGAGCATAGGACGACCTTATAGAGTATTTGACAAAAAGGTGTCACAACTTTTTGTCGAGCGGACTGGGACAGCTCGCAGAGAGCGAGTACAAAACACTGAGCAGGATGGAGAATGGAGCGGGTGGCGGTGCTGTTCCGACGCACGCGCAATTCGGAGAACTGCTCAAGAGATTGAGCATGAGGCGGGGGTTTGGGGCGAACACTCCCTGTTACGCTGCCCTGTGCCCTCACGTTCCCCCCAGGCGTCCTCTAAATCCCGTCCTCTGAGCGAACAGAACCCGCCGCCCGTGTGGTTCGGCGAGTATCTGTCGCGCCTGCGGGACACCTACGCGCCCGAGCTGCCGCCTCCGCGCCAGTTTCCCGACCCGCTCGGGGGGCTGATCCGGACCATCCTCTCGCAGCAAAACACCCGCCGGGTCGCGCAGCGGCAATGGGAGGTGCTGACCGCCACCTACCCGCAGTGGGAAGCGGCGCTGCTTGACGGTCCTGACGGTATCGAGGCCACGCTCAAGTCGGCGGGCGGCGGCCTCTCGCGCATGAAGGCCGACTACATCTACGGCATCCTCGCCCACCTGCAAGAGCACCACGGCGGCCTGAGCCTGCGCTTCCTGCGCGAGTTTCCCCACACCCCAGAGGGCCACGAGCAGGCGCGGCAGGCCCTCGCCGCCTTGCCGGGGGTCGGCCACAAAACCGTCGCGCTGGTGCTGCTGTTTGACCTGCGCCGCCCCGCCATGCCGGTGGATGGCAACATGGAACGGGCGGCCAAACGGCTCGAACTCGTGCCCGCCGCTTGGAACAGCCACAAGGTCGAGCGCTGGTACGCCGAGGTCATGCCCGCCGACTGGGAGACCCGTTTTGCCCTCCACATCTCCGGCGTGCGGCACGGGCGCGACACCTGCCGCAGCAAGCACCCGCTGTGTCCTCAATGCCCCCTGCGCGAGTTCTGCCCGAGTGCATCGATTTTTGAGCTGGGCGAGGCGGGGGAGCGGGAGCCGTCCGAGTTGGAGTGGTAAGGGTTGAGACTTGGTATGTCCCTTCTGGGGATGGAGGTCAGTGCGAGAAAGATTACCCTCGCTATTGACCCTCTCCCCTTGCGGGAGAGGGCCTTGCGAAGCAAGGGGTGAGGGGGCGTACAGACCAGTGCAGCCAGCCCTTCAATCCACACAACTCCTCCTCACCCCTCAATAAATATGAAACTCCCGCAGCCCCGTTTCCTCGCTGTACTGCGTATCCACCGCCTGCACGCGGGCGTGGGGCGGGCCGCGCCGCAACCAGTGCAGCAGCCGGTTCAGGGCGTCCTCGTCGCCCTCGGCAATGACTTCGACCTTGCCGTCGCTGAGGTTCTCGGCGTAGCCATGAAGGCCCAGGTCGCGGGCGTACCGCTGAACGAAGAGCCGGTACCCGACCCCCTGAACGTGTCCGGAAACGAGTGCAGTCAGGCGCATGGGGGTCAGCTTAGCGGGCGGGCCGGAGCGCTAGCATGGCGGGGTCCACAAAGCAGGAGACAGGAGGCACACAGATGACGGCACAGACGGTGACGGGCGCAGTCGCGGCGGCTCAACTCGGAGCGACGCTGCCCCACGAACACGTGATTTTCGGCTACCCCGGCTACGCGGGCGACGTGACGCTCGGGCCATTCGACCACGCGGCAGCGCTCGCAAGCTGCACCGAAACGGCGCGGGCGCTGCTGGCGCGCGGTATTCAGACGGTGGTGGACGCCACCCCCAACGACTGCGGACGCAACCCGGCCTTCCTGCGCGAGGTGAGCGAGGCAACCGGCCTCCAGATTCTGTGCGCGACCGGCTTTTATTACGAGGGCGAGGGCGCCACGACCTACTTCAAGTTCCGCGCTTCTCTGGGTGACGCCGAAAGCGAAATCTACGAGATGATGCGGACCGAGGTGACCGAGGGCATCGCCGGCACCGGCATCCGCGCCGGGGTCATCAAGCTGGCGAGCAGCCGCGACGCCATCACCCCCTACGAGCAACTGTTTTTCCGGGCGGCGGCGCGGGTGCAGCGCGAAACCGGCGTGCCGATCATCACCCACACTCAGGAAGGCCAGCAGGGACCGCAGCAAGCCGAGCTGCTGACCTCGCTCGGCGCGGACCCGGCGCGCATCATGATCGGGCACATGGACGGCAACACCGACCCGGCCTACCACCGCGAGACGCTGCGCCACGGCGTGAGCATCGCCTTTGACCGCATCGGCTTGCAGGGCATGGTGGGCACCCCCACCGACGCCGAGCGGCTAAGCGTGCTGACCACGCTGCTCGGCGAGGGCTACGCCGACCGGCTGCTGCTCTCGCACGACAGCATCTGGCACTGGCTGGGACGCCCGCCGGCCATCCCCGAAGCCGCCTTGCCCGCCGTCAAGGACTGGCACCCTCTCCACATCTCCGACGACATCTTGCCTGATCTGCGGCGCCGGGGCATCACCGAGGAGCAGGTGGGGCAGATGACGGTGGGCAACCCGGCCCGGCTGTTCGGGTAACGCGCTTTCGAGGGTAAATAATAAAGCGGCACCGGGAAGACATTCTCCCTGGTGCCGCTTGTGTTGCTGAAACTCAGTGGCCGTTCTGTCCAGCGCGCTCGCTCTGGAGCCTGCCACCGCCGAGCGCGTCTTCGAGGCGCACCGCGCCGCTGCGGCGCATGATGCTCAGGGCTTCGTCGGCGCGCTGGCCGTTGGGGTCACGGGCGATGACCAGGGTCAGGCCGTTCTTGATGCCCTGGCCGAAGCGCTCGGCCTGCTCGGCGGGCACGCCCATGCGGCGCAGCAGCCGCACGTGGTCGCCGTGGTCACTGCCGGCGAGCGCGCCGAACAGCAGGCCCATGCCGGCGGTCCCGATGGTCACGAGGATCATCGCCATCAAGGCGCCGTTGCTGTAGATGCGGGTGTCGGGAATCAGGCGCAGCAGCACCCACACGGGGATCATCACGGCAATGCCGATCAGGGCGCCGTAGAGCGTGCCCTTGATGGCCGTGCCCGAGCCGCCCGGCGCGCCGGCTTCGGGGCTGATGCCGGTGGCCTGCGCGATGTCGTTTTCGGCCACCACGTCGGACAGGGCAAAACCGAGACGCTCGCGCTCGAAACCTCGCGCCTGCAAGGCGTCAAGCGCCTGCCGGGCCTGTGCGGGATCGGGAAAAAGGGCAACGACGCTTTCCATACCTGTTTTTTAGCATGTCATGAGTGCCCGGTGCGAGGGACAGGGCGGCAGCGCCCGAAGGTGCCATTTGCCCTGCTCTCATAGGCCCGGCGCTCCCTATACTTGCCCGCATGACTGGCGTCTTTTCTCCGAGCGTCCCCGGCCTGCCCCTGGCCGGGCTGGCGGTGCCCGACGCTGCCTTCGAGACCCGGATGCGCGAGGTGCTGCGCTCGGACGTGGAATTCATCGCCATCATCGGGGAAGACCTCGTCACGGCGGGCGGCAAACGGGTGCGCCCGCTGGTCACGCTGCTCGCGGCGCAGGCCCTGGGTGCCGGCCCCGACGCGCTGGCCACGTCTCACAGCTGGGACGAACTGCTGCGCCTGAGCGTGTGCGTGGAACTGCTGCACTCGGCCAGCCTGCTGCACGACGACCTGATCGACGACTCCGACAAACGCCGGGGTCAGGAAACGGCCTTCCGGCGCTTCGGCAACGTGGTCAGCGTGATGAGCGGCGACTTCATGCTGGCGCGGCTTCTCGGCGAACTCTCGGGGATGCCCGGCAGCCCGGCGCTCACCCGCGCCTTCGGGCAGGCGGCGAGCGTGATTTGCGAGGGCGAAGTCTTGCAGTTTCAGGTCGCGTCCTACGCCGATTATTCCTTCGAGAACTACTTTCAGGTCATTCACGGCAAGACGGCGGCGCTGCTCGAACTCGCGGCGCAGGCCCCGGCCATGCTGCTCGGTGCCGACGACAGCGCCCGCGACGCGCTCTCGACTTTCGGGCGCGAGTACGGCATGGCCTTTCAAATGCAAGACGACCTGCTCGACCTGCTCGGCGAGGAGGCGCAAATCGGCAAGCCGGTGGGCGGCGACCTGCGTGAGGGCAAGGCGACCTACCCGGTGCTGTGCCTGCTCGGCGGCCCGCACGACGCCGAGGTGCGCGCCATCCTCGAACGCCGCGCCGGGGAAGACGGCGACGTGGCGCGGATGATTGCGCTGGCCCGTCAGGAGCGCACCGACGACTGCACCCGCGAGGAGATTCGCCGCCGCGCCCGCCTCGCCATCGCTGCGCTGGACGCGCTGCCGCCCTCACCGGCCCGCACGGCGCTGGCCGCGCTGGCCGAACGCGAACTGAACCGCACCCATTGAGTCGGCTGAATTGACCGGGCTGAGGCAGGTCGTATGGAACCGCTCCCACACCCCGCGCCGTATCCTGTCCGGCGATGCTCACGCCTGACCTCGCCGCCCGCCTGCGCCTCGCTTTCGACGATGACCGTGACGCCGAGACTTTCCGGCTGCGGCTGGAGCGGTACGGCCCGGAACTGGCCGACAACCTGCGGGCGGTCTACGGAAACCACGCCGACGCGCTGATAGGCGAGCTTCTAGAAGTCATGCTGCACGCCTACCACGCCCGCCCCGCCGACCTCAAACGGCTCGACGAGGCGCGGCTGCTGCGCCCCGACTGGCTGCAAGGACCGGAGATGGTGGGCTACGTGGCCTACGTCGACCGCTTTGCCGGCACGCTCAGGGGCGTGGGCGAGCGGCTGGAGTATCTGGAAGGGTTGGGCGTGACCTACCTTCACCTGCTGCCGCTGCTCCGGCCCCGCGACGGCGAAAACGACGGCGGCTACGCGGTGCAGGATTACCGGAGCGTGCGCCCCGACCTCGGCACCATCGACGACCTCTCGGCGCTTGCCCGCGAGCTGCGGGGCCGGGGCATCAGCCTGGTCCTTGACCTGGTGCTCAACCACGTGGCCGAGGAACACGAATGGGCGGTGCGCGCCACAGCGGGCGAGGCCGCCTACCGCGACTATTTTCATATTTTTCCTGATCGCACGCAGCCCGACGCCTACGAGCGCACGCTGCCCGAGATTTTCCCTGACTTCGCGCCGGGTAATTTCACCTGGAACGGAGAAGCGGGCGGCTGGGTGTGGACCACCTTCAACCGCTCCCAGTGGGACGTGAACTGGGGAAACCCCGCCGTGTTCCGCGAGTATCTCGACCTCATTCTCACCCTCGCCAACCGGGGGGTGGAGGTCTTCCGGCTCGACGCCATCGCTTTTTTGTGGAAGCGGCTGGGCACCGACTGTCAGAACCAGCCTGAGGTCCACCGCCTGACCCACGCGCTGCGGGCGGCGACCCGCATCGTGGCCCCGGCGGTGGCGTTCAAGGCCGAGGCGATTGTGGCGCCGGGCGACCTGATTCATTACCTCGGCTCGCGCGACCACCATGGGCGGGTCTCCGACATGGCCTACCACAACTCGCTGATGGTGCAGCTCTGGAGCAGCCTCGCCTCGCGTGACACGCGGCTGCTCACGGCGGCGCTGGCGGCCTTTCCCCCCAAGCCGACGAACACGACCTGGGGCGTCTACGTGCGCTGTCACGACGACATCGGCTGGGCGATCGCCGACGAGGACGCGGCGCGCGTGGGCCTCAGCGGACCGGCGCACCGCCACTTCCTTTCGGACTTTTACAGCGGCGAGTTTCCCGGCTCCTTTGCGCGGGGACTGGTGTTTCAGCACCACCCACAGACCGGGGACCGCCGCATTTCGGGCACGGCGGCGAGCCTTGCCGGGCTGGACCTCGCGCTGGAAACGGGAGACGCCGAGCGGGTGAACGACGCGCTGGCGCGGCTGCTGCTCCTGCACGCGGTCATGCTCGGCTTCGGCGGGGTGCCGCTGCTGTACATGGGCGACGAACTCGCGCTGCTTAACGACACTGACTTTGCGGCCGTGCCCGCCCACGCCGCCGACAACCGCTGGGTTCACCGGCCGCAGATGGACTGGGAGCTGGTCGCCTCTGCCCAGGCCGACGCGGCGACCGGGCAGCCGGTCACGCCCGCCGGGCGAATGTTCGCCGGGCTGCGACACCTGCTCGCCGTGCGCCGCCGCACCCCGCACCTGCACGCCAGCACCGAGTCGCGTCCCCTCCCGAGTCCCGACCCCTGCGTGCTGCTGCTGCGGCGCGAGCACCCGACCGGCGTGCTGCTGCAGGTCTACAACTTCAGCGAGCACCACATCACTTTCCCGACGTGGCCCTTGCAGGAACAGCTCGGCGCCGTGGCCCACGACCTGCTCGGTGAGAGCCAGTTTCACCTGGGCGGGCCGGACCTCGCGCTCGAACCGTACCGGGCGCTGTGGCTGGTGGCGGGGGGGTAATTCCCGTCCCACTCATCAACCTTGCTTGTGGTATGCTCAACTTCGCTTATGGGTTCGGACGCCAAACATCGCCCTGTCTACGTCATCTCGGTGGCGGCGGAACTGGTGGACATGCATCCCCAGACGCTGCGGCTGTATGAGCGCAAAGGGCTGATTCGTCCGGGACGTTCGAGCGGCAAAACCCGGCTGTATTCCGAGCGCGACATCGAGCACCTGCGCGAAATCCGGCGGCTGACCCAGGAACTCGGCGTCAACCTTGCGGGTGTGGAAGAAGTCATGCGCCTGCAACACCAGCTCGACGACCTGCAACAGGAGTTCGAGGCCGAAATCGAGCGCATCGAGGACGAGTTGCGCGAGCAGGCGCGGCCCCGTGCCCTTCCCGCTCCCGACGCGCCGCCCGACCCGCGTGACCGCCCGGTCTACGTCATTTCCATCGCCGCCGAACTCGTGGACATGCACCCGCAGACGCTGCGGCTCTACGAACGCAAACAACTGATTCACCCAGGCCGCAGCAGCGGCAAGACCCGGCTGTACTCCGAGCGCGACATCGAACACCTACGCGAGATTCGGCGGCTGACCCAGGAACTCGGCGTCAACCTCGCGGGCGTGGAAGAAATCATGCGCCTGCGCCACGAACTCGATGCCTCGCGTGCCCACCTCGAAGGCAACGTCCGCCGCTTGCAGGACGACCTCAGCGAGCGCATGACGACCTGGCGCACCCTGCCTGCTCCGGAGTCAGAAGCGGGGCCGGAAGAAGACGCAGCGGCAGCGGATGCCGGAGAAGACCAGAACTGAGCATCAAGAACTGTCCTTAACTTTTCTGCGCGGCGTCAGATTGCTGAGAGAGCCGCGCTTTATTGTGTCAGATGCGCTCTCGCGTCCGTCTGCCGCTTTCCCCGTGCTGTGCCCCGAGGTCTTTTTGAATTTGAATGCCGCTTTGCCCCTGTCTCCCGTACCCGCCCGCCCACTGTGGGTGGTGGGAGACGTGCACGGCGCCCACGACAAATTGCGGGCGCTGCTGCTGGAGGCGGGCCTGACCGACGCACTCGGGCACTGGACCGGGGGCGCGGCGCACCTGGTGTTTCTGGGGGACTACGTGGACCGAGGCCCCGACGGTTTGGGCGTGCTGCGGCTGGTGCAGTCGCTTGAGGAGCAGGCGCTGGCGGCGGGCGGCGAAGTCACGGCGCTGCTCGGCAACCACGAGGTGATGCTGCTGGCGGCGGCGCTGTTCCGTGAGCAGGACCCGCGCGACCGCTTCGGCTTTTTCGATTACTGGCGCAGCAACGGCGGACAACTCACCGACCTCGAGCGCCTCGCTCCCGGCGACCTGGCTTGGCTGCGCGCGCGGCCTCTGCTTGCCCACGCGCAGGGCTGGCTGTTGCTGCACGCCGACTCGCCCTTTTACCTGGGCCTGGGCAACGACCCGCAGGAAGTCAATGTCCGGGTGGCCGAACTGCTGCTCAGCCCTGATCCGGGGCCCTGGGCGGCTTTCGCCAACGCGTTCGTGGACCGGCTGAAATTTGCTGGCGACGACGGCACGGCGCAGGCCCGCCGGCTGCTGGAGACCTACGGCGGCGAGCGGCTGGTGCACGGCCACACCCCCACCCCGCTGCTGTTGCAAGGGAGCGGTCAGGACTTGCCCGAAGGCCCCACGGTGCCGGTGCTCTACGCCGATGGCCTGTGTCTCGCGGTGGACAGCGGCATGGCGTACTTTCCCGATGCGGGGTTCGTCGCGCGGCTGGGTGAACTCGCGCCGGGGGGTCGAGCGGAGCGGGTACTTGCCGAACTCGTCACCTTGCCGCCGACTTTTCTGGACCTGGGTTCCCTCACCGCCACAGCGCTGCGCCCGTCCGGAGAAGGCTGAATCTTTCATGCTCGGATTCACGTCTCTCAATCCACAAATGCTGCTGCCGGGTTGCTCTAGACTGGGCTGATGCCTCTGCTGCTCGACCTGCACCCCGACCACTACCCGCTTGAGGGCTTTCGCCGCAAGCAACTGCTCGAATGGGTGTTCGTGCAGGGGGTCGGCACCTTTGACGCCATGACCAACCTGCCCGCCGGGTTGCGTGCCGAGCTGGAGAGCGAGTATCAGCTCAACCCCTTCCGCGACATCGAAACCGTGCGGAGCCACGACGGCTCGGTCAAATATCTGTTCACCCTCAACGACGGGCGGCAGATGGAAGCGGTGTACATGCCTTACCTCGACCGCAAGACCATCTGCGTCTCGACGATGGTGGGTTGCCCGGCCCGCTGCGCCTTTTGCGCCACCGGCAAGATGGGCTTCGGGCGCAACCTGACCCCCGGCGAAATCGTGGGGCAGGTGCTGGCGGTGGCCGGGGGCGAGGGCATTTCCCCGCGCGAAATTCGCAACCTGGTGTTCATGGGCATGGGCGAGGCGCTGCTCAACTACGAAAACAGCATGGCCGCCGCCCGCGTGCTGCTGCACCCCGACGCCCTGGGCATGAGCAAACGCCGCGTGACCCTCTCCACCGTGGGCATCGCCAAGGGCATTCGCCGCCTCGCCGAGGAAGACGACCTCGGCATCAAGCTGGCAATCAGCCTCCACGCCCCCGACGAAGAAACGCGACAGCAGATCATCCCGACCGGGGCGGCCAATTCCATCGAGGAAATCATGGCGGCGGCCCGCGACTATCAAGCGGTGACCGGGCGCCGCGTGACGATGGAATACACCATGCTGCGCGGCGTCAACGACCACCTCTGGCAGGCCGAACTGCTCGCCGACCGCCTGGACGGCCTGGTGAGTCACGTCAACCTGATTCCCATGAACCCCTGGGACGGCTCGGATTTCGTGTCCAGCAGCGAGGAGCAGATTCAGGCCTTTTACGACGCCCTGCAAGACCGAGGCGTGGACGTGTCGGTGCGGCGCTCGCGCGGCAAGGACGCCGGGGCCGCCTGCGGCCAGCTCGCGCTGCGGCGTCCCGGCGCGCGGACCGGAGAGGTTGGCGCGGCTTGAAGGGGGCGAAAAGCAACTTTGAGCCTGACCTCTGACCTGGGCCAGCGGTTTTCTACGGGTTCCGTCTGTTCCGTTGACAAACTGGGAAAGCGCCAGTTTGCCAACTGTACGTCCGGAACCCGTTTTTCTCCTTCTCGCTTTGCCCAGATTGAATCACTTCGTGGGCGATTCAATCGGAGTTGGGCCCAGAGGTTTTTTTCCGCGCCGGAGCATGGGAAAATCAAGGCTGAAGAGGCTGCCCCCGCCGCCGCGGTCCGGCGCAGTAAGGGTTGAGCAAGGCCCCAGGCGTCATGCTGTTCCTGCCCGTCTTTTCAGGAGGCTCTATTCATGCTTGTTTCCCCTGACACACCCCGGTTTCTCGCCGCCCGCCTGCTGCTCGGGGCCTGGCTGGCCTGCGGCGCGGGTGCCCAGGCCCAGACCCTGCTCGACACTTCGGCTGCCATCGGGGTGCAAAACACCCTCAACCAGATTCAGCCGGGCGTCACCCAGGTGCCGGGCTCGCTGTCCGTTCAGTTCGACGCCTGCAAAATGGCCCCCGAATCTTGCAAGGACGGCCAGCCCATCGGCGCGGCCCCGGCGCCTGCCACGTCTGGTCAGAGCGCTCAAAATGCTCAGAGTGCCCAGCCAGCCCCATCGCAGGTGGCGCCCGCAGCACCGACAACTCCGACCCAGACCACCCCCACCCCGGCAGGTGAGGCCCCCGCAACTCGGCCCGTGCCCACTGTCGTGCCGCTGACGGCGGAGCAGCAGCAACTCTTGCAGGCGGCGCAGGCCCAGTTCGCCGCCGGACGTTATCCCCAGGCCCGCAACGAGTTTGAGGCGCTCATCGTGCGGAACTACAACAACCCCGAGCCGCATTTCGGGCTGGGGTTGGCGCTCTATCAGCTCGGCGACCTGCGCGGGGCCACGTTCGAGTTCGGGCAGTTCATGCAGTTTGCCCCGCAGCGCTACGAAGGGCCTTACAACCTCGGCGTCATCGCCACCCGTGAGGGCCGCTACCCCGACGCTCTGCGGCTGTACGGCGAAGCGCTGACGCTGGCGCAATCGGCCCCACCCGCTGCTCGGCAGGTGCTGTTGCGGGCACTGGCGACCGAGCAGGGCCGGGTCAAGGACTACGTGGCCCTGGCCGCAACCTACGCCGATCTTCGCGCTGCCGACCCGGAAAACGTCGAGTACATCTTCCGCCATGCCCAGGCGCTTTATCAGGCGGGGCAGGTGGCCGACGCGCTGCCGGTGACCTACGCGGTGCTGGAGCGCAAGCCGAGCAGCCTGCAAGCGGCGCTGCTGCTTGCCGACCTCTACGTGGCCCAGGGCCTGCCCGACCGCGCCGTGCGGGAACTCAGTGCCGCCGCCGCGCGGGTGCTGACCGGCACCGACCGGGCGACCCTGCTGCTGCGGCAATCCGACTTGCTGCTTGCCCAGAACAACCTACGCGGCGCTCTGAATGCCGCCAGCGAAGCCCGCCAGGAAGACCGCCGTCTGCCCGCCGCCATTATCCGCGAAGCTGAACTGCTCGCCCAGTTTGGTCAGCGTCCCGCCGCTGTGCGGGCCTACCGCGACGCGCTGGCGCTCACGCCCAAGTCGGCCCCGATTCAGGCCGCGCTCGCCGCGCTGTATCTGGAAGGCAACCAGTACCCGGAAGCGGCCCAGGCCGCGCAGCAAGCACTCAAGCTCACGCCCGACGCGAGCACCCGGGCGCGGGCGTTGTACGTGCAGGGCGTGGTCGCCTACCGTCAGGGCCAGTACACCCAGGCGCGTACCGCGCTCAATTCCAGCGTGCTCGCCGTGCCCGACGCCGACAGCCTGCTGTGGCTGGGCCTGAGCTACTACGCGCTCAAGGACTACGCCTCGGCGGTGCCGGTCCTGAGCGAGAGCGTGCGCCTGCGTCCCACCCCCGCCGCCCGGCAAAACCTCGCCGCCGCCCTGCTCGCCACCGCCCGCTACGCCGAGGCCGAGGCGCTGCTGCGCGGACTCGTGACCGATGAAGTCAAGAACGCTGAGGGCTGGTACCTGCTGGGGCTCTCGCAGCGGGCCCAGCAGCGTCCGGACGACGCCCGGCAGTCCTTCAAGACCGCCGCCGGCCTCGGCAGCGCGCGCGCCAAGGACGCCCTCAAATGACCCGCGCCCGGACCCCCTCACCCGGACGCCCTTCCCCCCGCCGTCCGCGTCGCCCTGCCGGTCCGCGCCGCTGGCCCGAACTGGTGGCCGCCACCCTGGTCCTCGCCCTGGGCGTGGGCCTGGGCAGTTTGCTGCTCGGCGAACGGCGCGCCCCCGCTGAGCCGGTGGCCGCCGCGCCGCAGCCGACCACGTCCATTCCGGTGTCTCCCGGCGCTGTGGTGGCCGATGGGTCGCCGCAAACCGCCGCGCCTGCCCAGGCCCAGACGACAGCGGGCAAGATTCCGCCAGCCCCGGCGGCGCCCCCCGCGCCCAAGATTCCCCCCCCCGTCCTGCCGGAGCCGCGCCGGATGCCGGCCCCACCGACGCCTCCCCGTCCGGTGGAAGAAACGACGACTGCGGCCTCTCCCATCACCCAGCCACCAGTCACGCAGGCCCCGGCGACCCAGACGCCAACCCCGCAGACGCCAGCAGCCCAGGCTCCGGCGACGCAACCGCCAGCGACCCCGGCTCCTGAACCTGCGGCGCCCGCCGAACCGGCGCCGGCGACCACGCCCGAACCGGCAACGCCCACTGAGCCGGCTGCCCCCGCGCCTGGCACCCCAGCTGTCGCTCCGAGTGCCCAGCGCACGCCACTGCGGAGCGACTACCGCGTGATGCTGGGAACGTTCGGCAGCGAGGCGGCGCTCCGTTCGGCCACCGCCGGGGTCAGTGCCCTGGGCTACACCGTCTACGCCATTGACCTGGGCAACCAGTTCGTGGCGCAGGTGGGTCCCTTTGCCGACGAGGCGAGCGGGCAGCAGGCCGCCGCCGACATCCGCCGCGCCTACGCCCGCGCCGAGCTGTACCCGCCGCGCGGCCAAACCCTGCGAAACCCAGCGCCGGCGGCAGCCGCCGAAGCGCCCGCGACGCCTGAGCCCGCCAGCGAACCGGCCCCGACGCCAGCCGAGACACCTACGGCTGCGCCTGCCCCGGCAGGACCGGTCTACGTGCAGGTGGGGGCCTTCAACAACGTCGAGGGGGCTCAGCGGTTCGTCGAGCAACTGCGGGCCCAGGGCTTTTCGCCCAGCGTCAATGCCCCCGAAACCGGCAAGGTCACCGTGCTGCTCGGGCCGTTGACGGGCAGTGATCTGACCTCCACCGAAGGCCGGCTCGACGCCGCCGGGCTCGACCACTTCAGGCTGCGGTGAGCAGGGTGGCCGACATCCCGACCGCCACGGTGGGCCGCGTGGTCACCTATATCAGGGTGCTGGAAGAGCTCGAAGCGCAGAACGTCCTGCGCGCCAGCAGCGGCGAACTCGCCCGGCGGGCCGGGGTGACCCCCTTTCAGGTGCGCAAGGACCTGACCTATTTCGGGCGCTTCGGCACGCGGGGCATCGGGTACACCGTGGCGGTGCTGCGCCGCGAGCTCTTGCGGGCGCTGGGCCTCGACCAGACCTGGAACGTGGTGATTGTCGGCATGGGCCGCCTCGGGCACGCCATCGCCAACTATCCGGGCGCCAGCGACTACCAGTTTCAGAACGTGGGCCTCTTCGACGTGGCCCCCGACGTGGTGGGCCGCGAGGTCCGGGGGCTGACCATCCAGCACATGAGCCAGCTCGGCCCGTTCGTCGCCTCGGTGGCGGGCACGCCCCGGCAGGTGGACATGGGCCTGCTGACGGTGCCCGCCGAGCACGCCCAGGCGGCGGCGCAAGCGCTCGTGGCGGCGGGGGTGGGCGGCATCCTCAACTTTGCTCCGGTGGTGCTGCAAACCCAGGACCTGCACTTGCCGGAAGCATTTGCCGCGCCGGGCCGCCGCGAAGTCACGGTGGAAAACGTGGACTTTCTGGCCGGCATGAAACGACTCGCCTTTTACATGCTCGGTCCCCAGGCGGGACCGGCGGAGGAATGACTATGAAAAAAATGTTTCCTGTACTTCTCTTGGGCGGGCTGCTGCTCGCGGGATGCGGTACGGTCGGACTCGGCTCGGGACGCGTCAACGTTGGGGTAGATGTAGGTGACGCAGGCTCGGAGCAGGTAGCGACCCTAACCATTACCCCCGAAAAGTGCGACGATAAGGGAGTCTGCACACCTCAGAAGCAAGAGCTGTCGATCACGGACGGTCAGCCCGTCACCTTTACTTTCACGGCCCGCCCGGGTTCCGAAGCGGTGACCATCGAGGGCTACCGGGTTCTGAGTGACCGGCTTGACGGCGTGGAGCGTGCGGATCCCAAGAATCCCGTCGAGAATGCCAAGATGAACCTGTATGTTCCCTCGGGCTACGCCTGCGAGGGCTTGACTGCCGGCGCTTCCTGCCAGGGCAACGAAAGCGACATTCGAATTGCTAACGGGCAGCCGGTCCAGCACCAAATCTACTTCGCCAGTGGCCTGGGCGCCCGCGCTGCCGCCAAAGGCGCCAATGTGACGCGGGTGGTGGACCTGGAATTCTATGGCTTCAGCGCCAACAACGTTCCTTTTACCCGCAAAGTCACGGGCATCGTCAGTCAGGGAAGCTACGTCGTCAAGACGAACTGAGCGCTCACGATCTTAAGAAAAGGCCCCCTGTCGTGGGGCTTTTTGTTTTGGTTTCAGAGGCATAACTTTTTTAGACAACTCGTCTAACTTTACTTGTCAACTGCAAAGCTAGGGTGTCCTAAGCTAAGAATCATGCCCCTTTCCATTCCCAGCTTTCCGCTGCCAGACGCCCGTGGGCGGTATGGCCGCTTTGGCGGGCGCTACGTGCCCGAAACGCTGATTCCGGCGCTCGACGAACTCGAGCAGGCGTATGAAGCGGCCAAGCAGGACCCCGAATTTCTCGATGAACTCGACCGGCTGCTGCGCGAATTCGTGGGCCGGCCCAACAGCCTGTACCTCGCCGAGCGCCTGACCGAACACGCGGGCGGCGCCAAGATCTACCTCAAGCGCGAGGACCAGAACTTTACCGGCGCGCACAAGATCAACAACTGTCTGGCCCAGGCCTTGCTCGCCAAGCGCATGGGCAAGCAGAAAATCATCGCCGAAACCGGCGCCGGGCAGCACGGTGTGGCGTCGGCCACCGCGGCGGCGCTGCTCGGGCTCTCGTGCGTGGTCTACATGGGCGAGGAAGACATGCGCCGGCAGTCGCTCAACGTGTTCCGTATGCAGCTGCTCGGCGCCGAGGTCCGGCCTGTGACGAGCGGCACCGCCACCCTCAAGGACGCCACCAACGAGGCGATCCGCGAGTGGGTGACGAACGTGCGCGACACCTTTTACATCCTCGGCAGCGTGGTGGGGCCGCACCCTTACCCGGCGATGGTGCGCGACTTTCAGAGCGTCATCGGTGAGGAGGTCAAGGTGCAGCTCCAGGAAAAGGAAGGCCGCAGCGTGCCCGACGCCATCGTGGCGTGTGTGGGCGGCGGCTCCAACGCCATCGGCATCTTCGCGCCTTTCGCTTACCTGCCGGAGGGCGAGCGTCCCCGCTTGATCGGCACCGAGGCCGCCGGGCACGGCGTGGACACCGGGATGCACGCGGCGAGCGTGGCGTGGGGCCGCGTCGGGGTGCTGCACGGGTCGATGATGTACCTGATGAACGACGACGAGGGCCAGATCGTGCCGCCGCACTCCATCAGCGCGGGGCTGGACTACCCCGGCATCGGCCCCGAGCACTGCTACTACTCGGTGATGGGCATGGCCGAGTACGTGCCGGTCACCGACGCCCAGGCGCTTGAAGGGCTGCAACTGCTCACCCGCCTCGAAGGCATCATTCCCGCGCTGGAGTCGGCGCACGCCATCTCCTACGCGGTGCAGCTCGCCCGGCAGATGAAGCCCGAGGAAATCGTTGTGGTCAACCTCTCGGGGCGCGGCGACAAGGACGTGACCGAGGTGATGCGCCTGCTTGAACAATCCGAAAACAAACAGGCCGAGGGCCAGGAGGTCAAGGCATGACGGCGACTCCAGAAACGGCCACCAATCGTGGGGTTCAGCGCCTGCACGCCGCTTTTGCGCGCGCTGAGGCGGAAGGCCGCGCCGCCTTCATTCCCTTCATGACCGGCGGCTACCCCGACGCGGCCCGCTTCGGTGAGGTGGCCGGCGACCTGCTCGCGCGCGCCGACATCATGGAAGTGGGGATTCCCTACTCTGACCCGCTCGGCGACGGCCCCACCATTCAGCGGGCCTCGGAACAGGCGCTCGCGGGCGGCACCAGCACCCGGCGCACGCTGGAACTGGTGCGTGAGCTGCGGCAGAAGGACGACACCCCCATCGTCATCATGACCTACATCAACCCGATCTACGCCGTCGGTCCCGCCGAGTTCATGCGGCTGGCGCAGGAGGCGGGGGTGGACGGGCTGATTCTCCCCGATCTGCCGCCCGACCAGGACCTCGAAATTGCCGACCTCGCCGCGCAGCACGGGCTGGCCGTCACCTTCCTGATCGCGCCGACCTCCACCCCCGAGCGCGTGAAACTGGTCGCCGAGGCCTGCACTGGCTTCCTCTACGCCGTCAGCGTGACCGGCGTGACCGGCGCCCGTGAAGGCGCGGCGCTCGGCGAGGTGCCCCGGATGCTCGACCTCGCCCGGCAGTACGCGCAGAGGCCGGTGGTCGTCGGCTTCGGTGTGAAGGACGCGGCCACCGCTCAGCAGGTCGCGCAGGTCGCCGACGGCGTGGTGGTCGGCAGCGCCTTTATCAACGCGGTGGCAGCGGGACGGGATGTAGGTGCCCTTGCCGACGAGCTTGCCGCCGGGTGCCGCCGCTAGCTTCGCTCCACTCTGATACGGTTTCAAATTGAGTCCCGGACATGTCCGGGCGCAATTTTGTGCGGAGCGCATGAAAAAATAGGGTTTTAAGGAGATGGGAGGGCATCCGGCGCCCTTCCGGATGTTCGGGAATCGGATTAAAACCGTATGAAAAGGCCGTTCGGACGCGTTCCGGGCGGCTTTTTTCTTCATTCCAGCGGCAACTGCGGGTGCATTCCCTCCGTTTCCAGTGCCTGCCACACCGCCTGACGCAGGCCCCGCAGGTCGACGCCGCCGTACTCGTCGGGCAGCGTGCCCAGGTACTTTTCCGCCTTGTAGAAGTTGCGGTGCGCGAGGCTGCCGTGGTGCCAGCGTTTGTGCAGGGCGGCGGCGAGCAGGATCAGCGCCTGCACGAAGGCCCGCTCCTCGCCGCTGGACACCCGCCAGACGTCTTCCCAGGCTTCGTGGGCTTCCCACCAGTGCCCGGCGTTGAAAAGGTCGGCGCCGCGCCGCAATTCGGGGTTCATGCGGGCCAGCATACCCGGCAGGTTAAGGCTGGCTCAGCCTGTCCCCATGCCCCGCCTATCCGCCGACATGCGGGAGGGGGGTATAGTTCCGAACATGAAGCCTGTGGAACTCACGGACGGCAACTTTACGAGCGAAATCGCGCAGGGCCTGACCCTGGTCGACTTCTGGGCGCCCTGGTGTGGCCCTTGCCGCATCATTGCCCCGGTCATCGAAGAACTCGCCGGTCAGTACGAAGGCCGCGTCAAGGTCGCCAAGGTCAACGTCGACGACAACCCCGCCACCAGCGGCCAGTTCCGCGTCATGAGCATCCCCACCATGATCCTGTTCAAGGACGGCCAGCCGGTCGAAGGCATGGTTGGTGCTCAGCCCAAGCGGGCCTTCGAGTCGGTGCTCGACAAGCACCTCGGGGTCGCTGTCAACTGATTTTCAAGCCCTCATTCCCCAGTCGACAATTGAAAAAGAAAACTGGGATAGAAGCAGAAGCCGCGGGCCTCTGCTTCTTTTTTGCTGTGGGTTCAAAACCGCGTAAAGCCCTGCGGGGTCCAAGCGTGCAGCACTTCGCTTAGCAGCACTTCTCCCTCGGGCCACTCGCCGTGGCCGCTGTCCACGTTGATATGCCCAGCCTCGCCCGCCATAACAAATGCGGCACCCCAGGCGTTGGCAAAGCTCTCGGCGCGCTCCGGCGTGCAAAACGGGTCGTTCTCGCTGGCAACGACGAGGGCGGGGAAGGGCAGGGGGTCGAGGGGTTGCGGCGCCATCTGGGCCACCGCCGGGAAGTCGGGGTGGGGCCGCTCCACGTCGGGCGGGGAGACTAATAGGGCGCCGCGCACCCGCTCGTGGCCGCCGAAGAGCCGCGCCCAGTGCGCCACCGTCGGCACGCCGCACGAGTGGGCGACGAGTATGAGTTCACCGGGGGTCGCCTCCACGACTTCCTGCAAGCGGGCAGCCCAGCTTGCGGGCGTCGGCCTGTCTGGGTAGTCCTGCCGTACCCGCGCTGCGCCGAACTTCTGTTCCCAAAGGCTTTGCCAGTGCCCCGGCCCGGAGTCGCCCAGGCCGGGCACGATGACCAGACGGGGGAGTTCACCTCCTCTACGGTCGGCCATCAGGCGCCCACGTAGGCCAGCATCAGCGCGGCGGTGGCGTCCAGCGCGTCGGTGTGGGTGCGTTCGTAGGCGTGGCTGGCGTCTACCCCGGGGCCGATGAGCGCCACCGGGTAGTCGCCGCCCGCTCGCCAGGCCGCCGTGCCGTCGCTGGAGTAAAAGGGGTAGATGTCCACCCGCAACTCCACCCCGGCCCGCGCCGCCGCTGCCCGCAGGCGGTTGCCGAGCGCGTGGTCGTAGGGTCCGCCGCCGTCGGCCACGCACAGGGTGACGTGGTGCTCGCTGCTCGTCTGCCCGTCGCCCACTGCCGCCATATCCACCGCAATCAGCTCGTCGGTGTGCGGGGGAATGCCGGTGGCCGCGCCGTGTCCGACTTCCTCGTAGGTGGTGACGTGGAAGGCCACCGTCTTGACCGGGGGCGACTGCAACAATGCGCGGGTCACGGTCAGAAAGACCGCCACCGCCGCTTTGTTGTCGAGGTGCCGCGCCTTGACGTAGCCCGCCGGGGTCAGCCGAGGCCGGGCATCGAAGCTGACGAAATCGCCCACGCCGATGCCCAGGCCCCGCGTCTCGGCGGCGCTGCCGGTCACGGCGTCGAGGCGCACTTCCATCACGGCGGCTTCACGGCGCAGGTCGCGCAGGGCCGCGCCGTGGACATGGGTAGACTGCCGCACGTTGACCACCGTGCCGCTCACCGTCTCGCCGTTCTGACGGTGAACCAGCACGTCCTCGCCTTCCACTGTCGCCCAGTCGTAGCCGCCTAGAGGCCACAGCAGCAGGCGCCCATTCGGTTTGATGGCCTTGACCATCGCCCCCAGGGTGTCCACGTGGCCGCTGTAGGTGACGTGGCCCGCGCCGCTGCCGGGGACTTCCCAGGTCAGGGCGCCCTTGCGGGTGCGCTGCGACGGCACGCTCAGTTTGTGCAATTCGCCCTCCACCAGCGCCAGCGCCGCCTCCGTAAAGCCGGTAGGACTCGGCGTGGCGAGCAGACGCAGCAGCACGTCCAGGGTGTAGTCCAGTTGAAGACTGCTCATGCCTGGCCTCCCTGCGCCTGGCCTCCCTGCGCCGCGCTGACCTGATAGCCGAGGTCACGGGCCGCCTGCGCCGTGGCCTCCAGTTCCTCACCAGGCAGTCCCAGCAGCGTCAGCTCGCGTACCGCCCGGCCCCGCAGCGCGGCGTCAAGGTCAGAGCCGGAAAAGGCGTCGGGGGCCTGCGCCCGCACCAGCACGTCGCCCGCCTCGGCGCGGAAGTCGGGGTAAAGAATCCAGCCCTTGCTGAAGGTCTCGCCGGCGCTGCCTTCCTCGCCGTCCCACTGCACCAGCGCAATCAGGTCGCCGTCGGCGCGGGCCTGCTCGACATGCCGCTGCCAGTCGCGGGCCACCTCGCGTTCGTCGGGTCGGTCATGCAGGTAATGGCGCTGGGCGCTGAGCAGCAGCAGGGCTCGGGGAGTGAGTGTCATGAGCGGATGATAAAGGCAGCGCGGCGCCCTGAGCGGTTGCCAGCTCGCATTCAGGGCGGGCCGTCAGGGGCGGGAAGCCGCCGCCCACTCGGCCAGCAGGTACTCCAGCCGGGTCTGCGCGTTCTCCTGGCTGCCGTAGACGCTGCGGAGCAACTCGCCGCCCGGCGCAAAGGCCAGCCAGTGCGGCGTGCCCTCGGTTTGCCACTCGCGGGCAAACGAGCCGTCTAGGTCGAGGGCCACAGGAAAGGGCAGCTTGGCGAAGTCGCGCGCAAACTTCACCAGCGTCGGCTCCACTTCCTCCCGCGTCAGCTGCCGGTGCCCGAAACTGGTGTGGACCGCCAGCAAATGCACCTGTTCGCCGTACTCCGCGTGCAGCCGCTTGAGAAAGGGGATGCCGCGCGACACGCAGCCGGGGCATTCCAGATTGAAAGTCATGAGTAGGCCGGGCCGCCCCCACTCGGTCGGCGGGGGCAGGGGAGAGCCGTGAACGAAATCGGCGGGGTCAGGCCAGCGCATGGGGAGAGTCTACGCAGTCGGCAGCACCCGGCGTTCAGAACTCGACATGAATCAGGCAGAAAAGCTGCCCGGCGGGGTGCCAGATGACGTAGCTGTCGAGAGTGCCGGGGCCCGCCTTGCCCACCGCGTAAAACTTCAATTCAGCATCGGGCCGCCTGAGCAGGTCACCACAGGTGTCCCAGCCTCCCATCACCCGACGAATCGAGTTGGGTTCTGCGGGAGAGAGGTAAGGCTGAAGCCGTAGCTTTTCGCCCTGGACTACTGCCTGCGAGGTGTAGATGGTGTCGCCAAAGCCGAAAGCGCCATGTTGCTCGCTCTGAAGAACTTTCGCCGCTGCCGGATTCTGGAACAGGGCCCCCAGCGCCCGCGTCGGCCTCGCGCTGGAGAAGACGGCAGATTCGTAAAAAGTGCCTGCCAGCAGAGCGAGAAGCCCCAGGCCCAGCAAAGCCACTGGAACCAGGGCCACCGCAAGGACCGCACGCCAGAACGTCATGCCTTACTCTGCCCGTTGTAACCATCAGCGGTCATCCATCTTTTGGCGCAGACTTTACCCTTTGGGCAATAAGCCAAAAAAACCCGGCCCTCAAGGGACCGGGAAGCTGAGACGTTGGGCTCAGTCGACGCTGGAGCGCCACTTCCACTCGGAGGCGCGCTTCATCACGTGGGCAATGCCGCCGGTGATGGCGAGCTTCTGGTTCCAGGGGAGCTTCATCCAGCCCACCGCCATCAGGCCGCCGAGCGACACGAACTCGCCCAGGGTGGTCGGCTCGTAGGGCACCAGGGGCTTGTTCTGCACCATATTCATGATGTTCTTGGCGGTGGTGCGGCCCTGCTGACCGGCGTGCTGCGCGGTGGTGGGCACCGGCTTGCCCTGCTGGTTGAGCGCCAGCCCCATGTCACCGATGATGAACACGTCGGGGTAACCCTTGGCGCGCAGGAACTCGTCTACCACGACGCGTCCGCCGGGGCCTTTCTCGATCTTCTGGCCGCGCACGACGTCGCGGGCCTGAATACCGCCGGTCCAGATGATCTTGCCGGCCTTGATGACCTTCTGCTCGCCATCGGCGGTCTGCACGGTCACGCTGTCGGCGGTGGCCTGCATGATGCGGTGCCCGACCATGATCTTGATGCCGTAGTCTTCCAGCGTCTGCTGCGCCTTGGCCCGCAGCGCTTCGTCCAGAATGGGCAGAATCTTGGGACCGGCTTCGACGAGGTAGATGTTGAAGGGGGGCAGGCCGCGCTCCTTGCTCAGCAGCTCGGCGCGCTGGGCGAGTTCGGTCACCAGTTCCACGCCGGTCAGGCCCGCGCCGCCGACCACGATGTCGCGGTTGCCCTGGTAGCCGTTGTCGAAGGTGCGGTTGACGAAGTTGAAGATGTCGTCGGCGTCGCTGAGCTGCTTGAGCTCGGTGGCGTTTTCGGCGAGGCCGGGAATGCGGTAGAAGTTGGTCACGCTGCCCAGGCCCACGACCAGGGTGTCGTACATCAGCACGCGGCCGTCTTTCAGCCCGACTTCGCGCTCGTCGAGGTCCACATAATCGACCTTGGCCTGCTCGAGGTGAACGCCGGTGCCGCGCAGCAGCGGGATCAGCGGCAGCGTGATGCGGGCGTTGTGGGCCGCCGCTTCGTGCAGGCGGGTTTCGAACGTGTGGTAGGCATTTTGCTCGATCAGCAGGCTTTCGAGGCCAGGAATCGGCTTGAGGGAAGTGGTCGTGGCAAGGCCAGCGTAGCCCGCACCAAGAATCAGCGTTTTCATCTTCAAAACTCCTGTGAAAGTATTCACGAGCCGAGGCCGAAAAAAGCAGCCCGCAAAAGGTGCCGGGACTTTCGCCCGGCGTTCGGGTCAAGTGTACACCTTTACGCTCGGCGAATGGCCTTCTGCTCACACTGCCCAGCGCCCCTGGCCTTGAGCGGATCTTGAATCGCCGGACAGGGGCCCAAAAGTGGCGCCAGCACAGCAAAAGACGCCCCGCGTGGGGGCGCCTGTCGGGTGAGTGTTCAGGCCTGCTGGAACATCACCGCGCGCTTGACTTCCTCGATCAGCGAGGTGATCGGAATTTCACGCGGGCACGCTTCGGTGCAGTTGTAGGCGGTGCGGCAGCGCCACACGCCGGTGTTCTGGTTCATGATGTTCAGCCGCTGCTGGGTGGCCTGGTCGCGGCTGTCGAAGATGAAGCGGTGCGCCTGCACGATGGCGGCAGGCCCGAGGTACGAGCCGTTCACCCAGAAGATGGGGCAGGACGTGGTGCAGCACGCGCACAGGATGCAGTTGCTGGAGTGCGCCATGCGCTCGGCCTGCGCTTCGCTCTGGAGGCGCTCGCCCGCCGGGGCCGGGTCTTCGTTGATGAAGTAGGGCATGATCGCCCGGTACGCATCGAAAAAGGGCTCCATGTCCACGAGCAGGTCACGCTCGACCTTGAGGCCACGAATCGGCTCGACGGTGATCTCGCCGCCCGAGCCCTTCACGAGGTCGCGCACCAGGGTCTTGCAGGCAAGGCGGTTGCGCCCGTTGATCATCATTGCGTCCGAGCCGCAGATGCCGTGCTGGCACGAGCGGCGGAAGGTGAGGCTGGGCTCGTGGTACCACTTGATTTCGTTGAGCACGTCCACCAGGCGGTCGCCGGGCTGCGCCTCGATGTCGTAGGTCACCCAGCGGCCCTTCTTGTCCTGCTCGGGGTTGAAGCGCAGGACCTTGACTTTCAGTGGCAGCATCGGCACGTCCGCCGGAGCCAGCGGGGTCGCGCCGCTCTGAACGACGCTGGAGGAAGTAACGGGAGTCTGGATCTGGGTCATAACTGTTCCTTATCAGAGGGGCGAGGCGGCGTCTGCGAGAGCAGGCACGCTTGGCCCCTCCGCCGTCAGTAGACGCGGGGCTTGGGCTCGAAGGAGCGCGTGAAGCCCTTGAGGGCCACGTCCTTGTAGCCGATCAGCACGTTGCCGGGGTTGTTCATGTCCCGGTAGGCCATGGTGTGCTTGAGCCAGTTCACGTCGTCGCGCTGATGGAAGTCCTCGCGGTCGTGGGCCCCGCGTGACTCGGTGCGGTTCACGGCGCTGCTCGCCATCGCTTCGGCGCAGTCGAGCATGAACCCGAGTTCGAGCGCCTCCACCAGTTCGGAGTTGTAGCGGGCGTTGGTGTCCGACACGCCGACGTTCTTGTAGCGGGTCTTGAGTTCCTTGATGATCTCGACCTGCTTGGCCATGTCGGGGCCGTTGCGGAAGATGCCCACGTTGCGCATCATCGTTTCCTGCAGCTCCTTGCGGATGGCGGCGGCGTTGTCCTTGCCGCTGGCCGCGCGCAGATCGTCGAACACGCGCCGGCTTTCGGCCTCGGCGTTTTCGGGCATCTCGGCGTACTCGACCTGCTTGGCGTACTCGGCGGCGTAGCGCCCGGCGCGGCGACCGAACACCACGAGGTCACCCAGGCTGTTGGTGCCCAGGCGGTTGGCGCCGTGCAGCGACACGCAGGCCTGCTCGCCCGCCGCGTACAGCCCCTCGATAGAGCCGCCGTTGCCGTCGCTGAGGCACAGCCCGTTGAGGTCGGTGGGAATCCCGCCCATCGCGTAGTGCGCGGTCGGCTGCACCATCACGAGGTCCTTGACCGGGTCCTGGCCCAGGTAAGTGCGCGCGAGGTCGGTGATCTCGGCGAGCTTGCCCTCGATCACTTCGCGCGGCAGGTGGGTCAGGTCGATATGGATCGCGTCCTTGTCTTTGCCCACGCCGCGCCCTTCGCGGATTTCGGTGGTCATGGAACGGGCCACGATGTCACGCGGCGCGAGGTCCTTGATGGTCGGCGCGTAGCGTTCCATGAAGCGTTCGCCGTTGGAGTTGCGTAGGATGCCGCCTTCGCCGCGAATGCCTTCCGTGACCAGAATGCCCAGTTTGGCCAGCCCGGTGGGGTGGAACTGGTAGAACTCCATGTCCTGCAGGGGCAGGCCCTTGCGGTAGTAGATGCTCATCAGGTCGCCGGTCAGCGTCAGGGCGTTGGAGGTGATCTTGAACACGCGCCCGTAGCCGCCCGCCGCCAGAATCACGGCCTTGGCATGGAAGGTGTGCAGCTCGCCGGTCGCGAGGTCATAGGCAACCACGCCGCGGCAGCGCCCGTCTTCGATAATCAGGTCGGTGACGTGGAACTCGTTGAAAAACAGTGTCCCGGCCTTCACGTTCTGTTGGTACAGGGTCTGAAGGATCATGTGGCCGGTGCGGTCCTTGGCGTAGCACGAGCGCTCCACGGCGGCCTTGCCGAAGTCGCGGGTGTGGCCGCCGAACTTGCGCTGCGCGATTTTGCCTTCGGGCGTGCGCGAGAAGGGCAGGCCCATGTGCTCGAGCTCGTAGACCACTTCGATGATGTCCTTACTGAACACCTCGGCGGCGTCCTGGTCGGTCAGGTAATCGCCCCCCTTGATGGTATCGAACATGTGCCATTCCCAGTGGTCTTCCTGGATGTTGCCGAGCGCCGCGCCGATCCCGCCCTGCGCCGCGCCAGTGTGCGAGCGCGTGGGATAGAGCTTGGAAATGCAGGCGACGGAGACGCCGCCCTTGGCCGCGTACAGCGCCGACATCAGCCCGGCGCCGCCTGCCCCTACGACGATCACGTCATAACGATGATGCATGAATGTTCCTCTCTCAGAAGATGTGGTGCTCTGAATGTCGCCTCAGCCGGCAACGTCGCCAGCGGGGCTCAGAGGGAAAAGAGACCCACTGTGCCGAAAGCAAACAGCAGGGCGATCACGGTGTAGAAGGTGCCCTTGATCCAGGCACGGTCAGGCCGGGTCCGCACGTAGTCCTCGATGGAGTAGCGCGCGCCGTTGGCCCCGTGCAGCAGGGCGAGGGCCAGAATCAGCCAGTCGTAGAACTTCCAGGCGGGGTTGCTGAGCTTGTTGACGACCGCGACGTAGGTGGCGTCGGCCTCGCTGACCTGGATAAAGGTCATGTAGATGTGTCCCAGCACCAGGAAGACCAGAATCAGGCCGCTGATGCGCATGAAAATCCACCAGTTCAGCTCGGCGTTGGAGTGCGACTGCTGCCGGGCGTCGCTGAGTGTGCGGGCCTTAATCATCAGTAGCCTCCCAGTATGCGCGGAAACTGTGCCCAGGCCGCGTAGAGGGTCGCCAGCGCCGTAATCGCCAGCACGCCGTACCACATCTGGCGCTGATACGCCACGCCCGCACCCGCAAAGTCCATCACGATGATGCGCAGGCCGTTGAAGGCGTGGTACACAACGCCCGCGACCACCGCAATCAAGCCGACGCGGAAGATGCCCAGGTCATAGACATGGTGAATACGCATGTAAAACTCTTCGCCCAAGATCACCGACCCGATGCTGAACACGTGCAGCATCAGGTACAGCAGAATCGCCAGTCCAGACAGGCGGTGCAGCAGGAAGGCCCACTGCCCTTCTCTCCCTTTGTACATTCCTCAGTCCTCCCTCATTGCCCGGCCCCCCACTCCCCCAGGAAGGTGGAAAGCCGCTTTGCCATGTCTCGTGATGGGTGCGCCCGGCGCCGCATCACCTGCGTTAGACCTTTAGAGCATACCACCGCCTTTTCCCCCTTTAGGGGGCACTCCGGAAGGTGTCCCAACTGCGAAACCGTTACTGCATGGGGAAATCGGTATGCTGCCGGACATGACCAAGCCCGAACCCGACCTGCGCAGCGAAGTCGAGTACCTGCGCAAACTCAACCTCGCCCTGCTGACACTGCTGGAGAAAAAGGGCGTCCTGAGCGACGCCGAAGTGCAGACCGTCCTGCGCACCGCCCACCGCGCCGCCTACCCGCCCAAGGCCCCGCAGCCGGTCGGCCCGGCATTGCTCGGCACACGCTGGGTGAAGGCCGAAGACGAGAAATAAACCGGCATCCGGCCACCTGAACAAACAGGAGCTACAGCCCCGGCTGCGGCTCCTTTTGCTTGGTGTCCCAGATGCCTGATGCGGTATGCGGCAGCCAGCGCCCCAGCAGCAGCGGCACCCCGTGCAGCGCGACGAGCACCACGGCGGCGTACCGCAGCGCCCGCAGCAGCGGCGAGTGCCCCAGAGCACCCAGCGCCGCGCCCAGGCCCAGGTAGACGGCGAAAATCAGCACGAGGCCGAGCACGCCCACGACCAGCCGTCCGGCCCAGTCATGCGGCGGGGCAAAGTCAGCTCGTCCGGCCCAGTACCCGGCGAGCAGGCCCAGTCCGGCGCTGTACTCGCGGGGCGTACCGGCGGGCAGCAAGGCACTCAGCGCCAGCAGCACCAGTGGAATGGCCCAGCGCCCGGCACCTTGCTGGTTGAACTGGCCGTGCGTCCCCAAATACGCGAAGGCGAGGCCGAGCAGCAGGCCCACCACCACGTCCGACGGAAAATGGACGTGCAGCACGAGGCGCGAGGCGATGATCAGCGCGACGAGCACCGCCGCGAACAGCGTGAACGCGGGCCGCCGCACCTGCGCCGCGATGCCGAGCCAGAGGGTGGCGCTCATCTGCGCGTGGCCGCTCGGCAGGCCGGGGCCGCCCGCCGTGGCCCGCGCCGCTGCGGAGGCGAGCGCCGGGTCGTCGGTAAAGGGCCGGGGCAGGTTCAGCCCGTACTTGAGCGCCGAGTTCACCAGATAACTCAGCGCGAAGGCCACGCCGAGGTCGCGCCCGCCACGCGGACTCACGAGCAAGGTGTAGAGGCTGAGCACCACGAGAAAGACCTCGTCGCGGCCCAGGGAAGTGATTGCCAACCACAGGGAGTCCATACGCCGCAGTGTGGCAGTTTTTGGGGTCTGCCCCGCTCGCCCCGCCGGTCATCCTCTATCCTGCCCCCATGACCGCCCCCGCACCCACGCTCGCCCATGCCCACGCCTCGCCGGTGGCCCTGTCGCTGCGCGGCATCACCAAACGCTTTCCGCTGGTGCTCGCCAACGACGACATTTCGCTGGACGTGAAGTGGGGCAGCGTCCACGCCCTGTGCGGTGAAAACGGCGCGGGCAAAAGCACCCTGATGAAAATCGTCTACGGCGCCCAGCCGCCGACCAGCGGCGAAATCGTGGTGGACGGGCAGCCGGTGAGCTTCGCCAGCCCCGCCGACGCGATTGCCCAGGGCATCGGCATGGTGTTTCAGCACTTTCAACTCGTGGACACCCTGACCGTCACCGAGAACGTGATTCTGGGCGCCGAGCCGACCCAGGGCACCTCCATCAACTACGGCGCGGCGCGGGCGCGGGTGGCCGAACTGATCCGGCAGTTCAACTTCGACCTCAACCCCGACGCGCGGGTGGGCGACCTGCCGGTGGGCCTCCAGCAGAAGGTGGAGATTCTCAAGACGCTCTACCGGGGAGCCCGCATCCTGATTCTGGACGAGCCGACGGCGGTGCTGACCCCTTCGGAAACCGACGAACTGTTCGACTTCCTGAAAAACCAGTACGCGGCGAGCGGCAACGCGGTGATTTTCATTTCGCACAAGCTGCACGAGGTGCTGCACATCTCCGACACCATTTCGGTCATCCGTGACGGCAAGATGATCGGTTCTATCCCGGCGGCGGGCGCGACCACCGAGACACTGGCGAAGATGATGGTGGGCCGCGACGTGTCGCTGCGGGTGGACAAGCGCCCCGCGCAGCCCGGCGAAGTCGCACTCGACGTGCAGAACGTGACGGTGCGCGGCGAAAACGGTGGGCATGGCGGCCATGCCGAAGCCGTGCGCGATGTCAGTTTTCAGGTTCGCGCTGGGGAAATCGTGGGCATCGCGGGCGTGGAAGGCAACGGCCAGAGCGAACTCGTCGAGGCGATTACCGGGCTGCTGCCGTACCAGGGCCGCATCACCTACCTGGGCCGCGAAGCGCGGGGCGTGCGCGAGGTCGAAGCGTCGGGCCTCTCGCACGTCCCCGAAGACCGCAATGAGCGTGGGCTGGTGCTGGAAATGTCCACCGCCGAGAACTTCATTCTGGGCGAGCAGGACCGCGCCCCCTTCGCCGGACCGCTGGGCCTGCTGCGGCTCGACGTGATCGAGCAGAATGCCCGCGAACTCTCCGAGCAGTACGACGTGCGCCCGCGCTCCACCTCGCTGCCTGCCGGGCGCTACTCGGGCGGCAACGCGCAGAAAATCATCGTCGCCCGCGAGATGCGCAAAGGGCCAAAGATTCTGGTCGCCAGCCAGCCCACGCGCGGGGTGGACATCGGCGCCATCGAATTCATCCACGCCCGCATCGTGGAGGCGCGCGACCAGGGCCTCGCGGTGCTGCTTATTTCCGCCGACCTCGGCGAAGTGATGAACCTCGCCGACCGCATTCTGGTGATGTTCGAGGGCCAGATTGCCGGCGAAGTCGCCGCGAGCGAGGCCACCGAAACGGGCCTGGGCCTGCTGATGACCGGGAGCGGGGCGCGAGGCTGAACGCAGGCAAAGAGAGAAAAGGAGAGGGGCGGCCAATACGCGGGGCCGCCCCTCTCTATTTCGTTGCTGCTGTTACTGCGTGCTGCGGGGGTCGAGCACGTCGCGCAGGCCGTCGCCGAGCAGGTTGAAACCGAGCACCGTCAGGAAGATGGCGAGGCCGGGGAAAATCATGGTCCAGGGCGCGTCCACGTAGTACTGGCGCGAGTCCGAAATCATGGTGCCCCACTCAGGCAGCGGGGGCTGCGCCCCGATGCCGAGGAAGCCGAGCGCGGCGACTTCGATGGTGGCGGTGGCGATGCTCAGGGCGCCCTGCACGATGAGCGGCGAGAGCGAGTTGGGCAGCACATGCTTGAACACCATTCGCCACTGGCTCGCGCCGAGCGCTCCCGCCGCCTGCACGAACTCGCGCTCGCGGATGCTCAGGACCACCGAGCGCGCCAGTCGCATATACACCGGAATCTGCACCAGCGACACCGCGAGCATGGCGGTCACGAGCTGCGGGCTGTTCAGCGCAAAGAGCCGGTCGAGCCCTTTGATGAGCAGCGGCGGGTGGTCCGAGCTGAAGATGGTGGCAAAGCCGATGGCGAGCAGGATGCTGGGGAAGGCGAGCAGCACGTCGGTGAGGTAGCCCATCACCGAGTCGAACCAGCCGCCGAAAAAGCCCGCCATCACGCCGAGCAGCGTGCCGATGACCAGCGCGAGCAGCGTGCTGACCACCCCGACCTTGAGGCTGATGCGGGTGCCGTGCAGCACGCGGGCGTAGATGTCGCGGCCCAGGTTGTCGGTGCCGAAGGGCGCGGCCCACAGGTTGACCTTGCCGGTGGCCGGGTCGGTGTAGGTTTCTTTTGCCCCCGCGTCCCACAGCGCGGTGATGCTCGGCGGCTTGAGGTTGAGGCGGTAGTTGCGGTCGGTGGTGGGGTCATAGGGCCGCAGGACCGGCGCGAGCAGCGCGAGCAGTACGAACAGCGCCACGATGATGGCCCCGACTTTGCCGGGCGTGCTGCGGCGAAAGCGTCGCCAGAAGATGCTCTGGCCCCGGCGCGGGGGGGTGGAAGTCACGGTTGCGGTCATGGGTTCACCTGTACTGAATGCGCGGGTCGAGCGCCGCGTAGCTGAGGTCGACGAGCAGGTTGACCAGACTGATCACCAGCGCGATAAAAATCACGCCGCCCTGAATCACGAAAAAGTCGCGGGCGCTGATGGCGTCGTAGAGCCACGAGCCCACGCCGTTCCACGAGAAAATCGTTTCGGTGAGCACCGCGCCGCCGAGCAGCCCGCCGATTTGCAGGCCGATGACCGTCACGATGGGCAGCAGCGCGTTTCTGAGGGCGTGCTTGAGCGTGATGTTGCGGGCGCTCAGGCCCTTGGCACGGGCGGTGCGGACATAATCCTGCCCCAGCACGTCGAGCAGGCTCGAGCGCGTGATGCGGGCGATGATGGCGAGCGGAATGGTGCCCAGCGCGATTGCCGGCAGCACGAGGTGTTTGGCGGCGTCCCAGGCGGCGGCAGGCTGACCGCGCAGCAGGCCGTCGAGCACGTTCATGCCGGTGATTGATTGCAGATCGAACTCGGTGCCCAGGCGCGCACTCGGCGGCAGCCAGCCGAGCTTGACCCCGAAAAAGTACGAGAGCAGCAGCCCCAGCCAGAACACCGGCATACTCACCCCGATCAGGCTGATGGTGGTGGCGAGGTTGTCCCAGAGGCTGTTGCGCCGCAGCGCCGCGATAATGCCGGCAGGCAGGCCCACGAGCAGCGCGAAAATCAGCGCGGCGAAGGCGAGTTCCACCGTGGCGGGAAAGCGCGTCTTGAGGTCTTCCTTGACCGGAATCTGGGTGATGATGCTCTTGTCGAGGTCGCCGCGCAGCAGCCCGGCCATGTACTCGGGGTACTGCGCGTTGAGCGCCCCGCCCTCGCCGCCCGCGTTGAAGAACCAGGGCCGGTCAAACCCGCGGTCATGGTTGCACGCGGCGATGGATTCGGGGGTGCCGCGCTCGCCCAGAATGGCGGTGCAGGGGCCACCCGGAATCAGGCGCACGAAGGTAAACACCAGCAGGCTGATGCCCAGCATGACGAGCAGCGTGCGCAACAGGCGGCGAATCAGATAACTGCCCAAGGGGCACCTCCAGGGGGGCCGAAGCGGTTCTTACCCCGACATTGCAGTTTGTGCATATGCTCCGCAGTTTACAATCAATGGTTCGTGCAGTTTTGAGGTCACAAAGAAAGACCCACCGAAAATGGGGCTG
>OCLT01000178.1_pt1 | contig 112682 bp, 105 predicted proteins | sample 1481411 | NCBI WGS metagenome assembly OCLT01 (sample SAMN04168690, study PRJEB22393) | synthetic metagenome | isolation source: purchased from BEI Resources HM-276D
GAAGAGGCGACAGTTCTACTTTGCTTGGATGCGACAATTCTACTTTGCGCTTACACCGACAGAACGGATAAGGATAGTTATGTTGCATGGAGGCGGGCGCGGATTGCATTGGGCGGCGCCGTGGGTTGCGGCTCCGCCGCCGGCGGTCGGATCGGAAAGCCTTTTCAGCGGTGGGGACGAGAGGCAGGAGAGCCTGACGACATCCGCATCAGCCTCGCCGGGCGCGGGCTGTCAGGGCCTTGCGCCGGTCGGGAAACAGCGGCGCCCGGGCCTCGTGGCGATGCCGGACGGCGGGGCGCGGGTATCCGGCACGGCGCGCGGCTTGAAGGAACGGGCCTTCCTCTGGTAAGCGGAAGGCCGTTCCACCGCGCGCAATGGAGAGTCCAGTGGCAGAAGACGGGCCGCCCCGGGCCGTGAAGCGCGCGGTGACGGTCAAGGACGTCGCCGCGGCCGCGCAGGTGTCCCGGGCGACGGCGGCGCGGGCGCTGAACGGCTACGGCTATGTGGGCGACGAGGCCGCGCGGCGGGTGCAGGAGGCGGCCGAGCGGCTGGGCTACCGCGGCAACCGGATCGCGCAGGCGCTGCGGCAGGGGCAGATGCCCATCGTGGGCTTCGTGCCCGGCGACATCCAGAACCCGTTTTTCGCCCGCGTGGCCCATGACATCGATGCGGCTCTGCGCCGGAGCCGGCACAGTCTGCTCATCGCCAGCAGCGACGAGAGCCTCGCGCAGGAGCAGGGCCTGCTCGACAATCTGCGCGCGCTGAATGTGCGCGGCATGATCGTGGCCCCCGCCTCCGAGGGCGACAACCGCCATCTGGCGCGGCTGGTGCGCGAGGGCGTGCCGCTCGTGCTGATCGACCGCGAGCTGCCGGGGATGGAGTGCGACAGCGTGACGGTCGACAACGAGGGCGGCGCGCACGAGGCCATCGGCCTGCTGATCGCGAACGGGCACCGGCGGATCGCGCTGATCCACGACGCCTCGCGTATCGCCACCGCCCGGCAGCGGCGCGAGGGCTATCTGCGCGCGCTGGCCGAGGCGGGGCTACCGGCCGAAGACCGGCTCATCGCCGTGTCGCAATCGACGGTCGAACATGCCATCGACGCCACGATCCGCCTGTTCAGCCGGCCCGAGCGGCCGACCGCGCTTTTCACCGTGGACAGTCTGATGACGACGGGGGCGCTGCTCGCGCTGCGCTCGATGGGGCTTGCCGTGCCGCGCGACGTGTCGCTGATCGGTTTCGACGACTTCGACCTCGCCACCTTCACCGATCCGCAGATCACCGTCGTGGCGCAGCCCGTGGGCCAGATCGGACCTCTGGCCACGAAGATGCTGCTCGAGCGCATCGAGGGCAGCGACCAGCCGGCCCGCCAGGTGCGCTTTCCCACCCGCCTCATCGCGCGCGGCTCGGTGGCGCGGGTCGATTTCGGCCGCGCCTGACCTCTCGCACGCCGTCAAAGAATCTCTTGCCAGATCGAGTCTCGCGTGCAGTATGAGTATGAGATCGGTCTCTCAGTCGCTGCGGCGGCCGGACCGATCCTTTTTTGCCTCGCTGTGAGATCGGTCTCATGAATCTTCCCGCCGGCTCGTCCCTGTCTCGCGCCACTGCCCTTGCCGGGCCGTTTGACGCGGCGGGCCATCGGCGGGATCTCGAAGCGGCGCTGGCGGCGGCCGAGACGGCGGCGCGCTGGATCCCGGCCCTGTCGGTGGAAAGGCTCGTGCTGGTGGGCGGGGGAGAGGCGCAGCTTCTGGCGCAACCCGCGCTCGATCTGGTGGGCCGGACCTCGCGGCTGGCCTCTTTCGCGCTTGCCTCGGAGGAGGCGCGGATCGGCCTGCCGCCGGAGCGCGCGCCCGGCACGCTGGTGCTGCTTTCGGCGCCCGACCCGGATCTGGCGGAGACGCTTGCCGCCCGGGGGGCCGCGGTCTGGACGCTCGCGCCGATGGCGCCCGAGGCCCTTTGCCTGCAGGCGCTGGCCTGGGCTGTCCATCTGCTCGCGGCGCGGGGAGAGATCGCGGCGCCCGACGCGGTCCGCGAGGGGCTGGCCGCCCTGCCCCGCGATCTCGGGCCTGCGAAAGCGGCCTTCGAGCCCGAGGCCGCCCGGCTGGCCGCGCGCCTGCGGGCCGAGCCCTATCAGATCGTCACCGGCGCGGGCGGGGCCTGGCCCGTGGCGCACCGCTTCGCGCTGTCGGCGCTGGAGCGCGGGCTGCGCCTGCCCGCGCGCCCGGTCCATGCCGCCGATTTCTTCCACGGCACGCTCGAACTGATCGAGCCGGGGGTGAGCCTCCTTCTCGTGAAGGGCGAGGATGCCCTGCGCCCGCTGACCCTCCGCGTCGAGCGGTTCGTGGGCCGCTACACCGACCGTCTGCGCATCGTGGATGCGGCCGCGGCCGAGCTGCCGGGCCTTGGCCCCCGCCTGCGGGCGCTGGCGACCCCGGTGATCCTCGCGGCGCTGCTCGAGCGGGTCGAGGCCCATCTGGGGCCGCCCGCCCCGCGCCCCGGCGACTGACGCCCAACCCAAGACCAACAAGAAGCCCGACAACAGGAGAGAGAGATGAAACGGTCCTTGCAGTCCATGACAGCCATCGTCGCCGCACTGTCGGCGCTGGGAGCGGGCGCCGCCGCGGCCCAGACGGCGGTCGCCGATCCCGCGGCCCCGGTCGAATACGAGGGCACGATCAAGGTGCTGACCAAGTTCGGGATGCAGCGCCTCGCGCCCTATTTCACCGAGCTGGCGCAGGAATACGAGGCGCAGCATCCCGGCGTCACAATCGAGCTCATCCAGGAAGACGATGACAGCGTGAAGGGCAAGACCAAGACGCTGGTCGCCTCGAACTCGATCCCGGATGTCTTCTTCTCCTGGACCGGCACCTGGGGCGGCAACTTCATCCGCGGCAAGCGGGCGGTGGATCTGACGCCGGTGATCGGACCGGACACGGACTGGGGCAAGACCTTCGCCCCGGCCGCGGTCGATGCCTTCGTCTACGACGGCAAGCATTATGGCATCCCGCTCTATCTCGATGCGAAATTCATGGGCTACAGCAAGCCCATCTTCGAGAAGCTGGGCCTGTCGGAGCCCGAGACGCTCGAGGACATGCTGGCGGCCTGCGACACGATCAAGGAGGCGGGCATCACGCCGATCTCGATCGGCAACAAGGAGCCCTGGGTCGCCGTCCATTATCTCGGCCAGCTGCTGGCCTACAACGTGCCGAAGGACGTGCTGGAGCGCGATTTCGACCCGGCGACCGCGGACTATGAAGACCCGGGCTATGTCGCCTCGCTCGAGCAGTTCAAGGCCATCGCCGACCGCTGCACCATCGGCGCGGGCATGAACGGCATCTCCTATCAGAATGCGATCCAGGAGCTGAGCGACGGCAAGTCGGCGATGTATTATCAGGAGATCATCGAGTTCGACAATTCGGCCTCGGACAAGACCAAGCTCAAGCCCGAGGAGTTCGGCTTCTTCCCGCTGCCGGCGCCGAAGGATGCCAAGGGCGATCCGAAGGCGCTCGAAGGCGCGCCCGAGGGCTACATGATCTCCTCGGCCTCCGAGAATGTGCCGCTCGCGCTCGATTTCATGAAGTTCGTGACGAGTCAGGCCAATGCGAAGGTGCTGTCGGCCCCGCCCTACGGCCAGCCGAGCGCCGTGGTGGGCGGCGCGGATCCGGCGCAGATGAGCCCGGCCGTGGTGGGCGGCCTCGAGGATATCGCCGAGGCCTCCTACCTGATGCAGTGGCTGGATACGGTGAACCATCCGCGCGTCGCCGCGGCGTGGCTGTCGAACCTGCAGGCCTTCGCGGGCGGCAACCTCACGGCCGAGGAGGTCGTGGCCGAAGTCCGTGCGGCCGCCGCCGCGGCCAAGTGATGAGCTTGTCCGCGGACATCGGAAAGAGCGGGGTCGCCCTCAGCGGCCCCGCCCACGGGGCAGGGAGGGGGCCGCGGCTGCGCCCCCTCCTCTCCCGGCTGCTGGCGCTGCGCTGGATCGTCGTGGCGCTCGTCCTTGTGGGCTGGTTCGTCTATTACCCGATCGTCAACAACTTCTTCGTCAGCACCACGAACCAGGACATCTTCACCGGCGAGGTGACGCAGGTCGGGCTCGACAATTACCGCAGGCTCACGCAGGACCCGGTGGTGGGCCGCGCGCTCTGGAACAACGGCGCCTATGCGGTGCTCTCCATCCTCTTCCAGGTCTTCGCGGCCTTCTGCCTCGCCGCCATCGTCGAGGGCCTGTCCTCGGAACGCTGGCGCAACTTCTGGCGGGCGCTCTATTTCGTGCCCTCGGCCATCTCGACGACCGTCACCGGGCTCCTCTTCTATTTCATCTATCAGCCCGACATCGGCATCCTCGACGGGCTGCTGAAGGCCCTGAACCTGCAGGAATGGTCGCATGTCTGGCTCGGCGATCCGCGGACGGCGATCTATGCCATCATCGCCATGAGCCAGTGGCAGGGCTTCGGCTATTCGACGCTCCTCTTCACCATCGCGATCCAGAAGATCCCGCAGGAGCTTTACGACGCGGCGCGGATGGACGGGGCGGGCCCGCTCCGCCAGCTCTGGAGCATCACCTTCCCCCTCACGCGCGAGATGACCGGCATGATGATCATCGTGACCGTGACCGGCGCCTTTCAGGTCTTCAACGAGGTCATGGTCATGACCGGCGGCGGGCCGAACAATTCGAGCCAGGTGCTGGGCACATGGCTCTACGAGCAGGGCTTCAACCAGAACGACATGGGCTATGCCGCGGCCATCGGTTCGGTCGTCTTCGCGGTGACGATGCTCACGGGCATCCTGCAGCTCTGGTACACCCGGCGGCGGAGGGTCCTCGCATGAGCGGCGCGACCCACTCCGCCCGCGGCTTCTGGCCCGTGATGGGGCAGGCCTTCCTCTGGGCCTTCCTCCTCGCCGTGGGCGTCGTCGTGCTTTATCCGCTGCTCTGGATGGGGCTCGGCGGCTTCAAGTCGAACAGCCAGATCTTCGACCAGCCCTTCGCCCTGCCGCAGGACTGGTCGCTCGAGAACTACTTCTCGGCCTGGCGCGGGGTGCAGGGCTACATGGTCTCGAGCCTCCTCGTCACGCTGGTCTCGACGGTGGCGACCGTGCTGATCTCGGCGCGCGCGGCCTATGGGCTCACGCGGACGGCGATGCCGGCAAAGCCCCTCATCACCGCCTTCGTCCTCGGCGGCATGATGCTGAGCCCGACCGTCGCCCTCGTGCCGCTGGTGCGGATGCTCCAGTCGCTCGGGCTCTACGACACGCACTGGGCGCTCATCATCCTCTACACCGCCTTCCGCGTGCCCTTCACCACCTTCCTGATCCGCGCCTACATGCTCGACCTGCCGCGCGACCTCGACGAGGCCGCCATGATGGACGGCGCAAGCCCCGGCCAGATCTACCGCAGGATCATCCTGCCGCTCTGCCGGCCGATCGTCGTCTCCTGCGTCGTGCTCCATATCCTCTTTGCCTGGAACGAATATCTCTTCGCCATGATCTTCACCAACAGTCCCGGCGTGCAGACGCTGCCCGTGGGCCTCACCTCGCTGATGTCGAAGCAGGGCACCGACTTCGCGCAGGTCTTCGCCGCCATGACGCTCTCGGCGCTGCCCATCGTCATCATCTTCTTCCTGACCCAGCGATACTTCATCCGCGGCCTGACCGAAGGGATGGCGAAATGAGCGCCCGTCTCTCCGCCCGCCAGTCGATCGGCGCGAACTTCGCCTTCCAGCACTTCCCGCTGGCCGAGGTGGCGCGCCGGATGCGCGGCTTCGGCTTCACCGAGATCGAGCTCTGGGGCGTGGCGCCGCATCTCGACCTCTTCCACTCGACCGACCGCGACGTGGCGGAGGTGAAATGCGTGCTGTCGGGCGAGGGCCTGTCGGTGCGCTGCCTCACGCCCGAGCAGGTGGTCTATCCGATCAACATCGCCTCGGGCGACGATGCCTTCCGCGCGGCCAGCATCGACCGCTTCCGCCGCGCGGCCGACATCGCGGCCGAGCTGGGCGCGCGGCACCTGTTCCTGACCCCCGGCCGCGGCTACGAGAGCGAGCCCGCCGCGCGCGCCTGGGACCGCTCGGCCGAGGCGCTGCGCCTGATCGCGGGCCATGCGGCGGGCCTCGGGCTCCGCTGCCTGCTCGAGCCGCTCCAGCGGGTGGAGAGCAACATCGCCCACAGCGCCGCCGATACGGCGCGCCTGCTGGAGATGGTGGGCGCGGACACGGTGGATGTGGTGCTCGACACGGTCGCCATGGCCTGCGCGGGCGACAGCGTGGCCGATTACGCGCGCCTCTTCGGCGACAGGCTCGCCCATGTGCATCTCGTGGATGGCCGCCCGGCGGGCCATCTCGTCTGGGGCGAGGGCACGCTGCCGCTCGCCCGGATCCTCGCCGATCTCGCGGCGGCGGGCTATCGCGGCGCGCTCTCCTTCGAGCCCTTCGGCGACGGTTCCTATGCCCTCGATCCGGTGGCGGCCTGGACCCGCCATCTCACGGCGCTCGCGCCGCATCTCGATCCCGTGGAGGCCCGCCCATGAGCCGCAGCCCGACCCTGATCGCCGTGGGCGACAATTGTCTCGATGTCTATCTGTCGAAGGACCGCATGGCGGTGGGGGGCAATGCCCTCAACGTGGCGGTGCAATGGATGCGCGCGGGCCTGAAGACGCGCTACTTCGGCCTTGTCGGCCCCGACCCCGAGGGCGATGTGGTCCGCACCGCCCTCTGCCGCGCGGGGCTCGATCCCGACGATTGCGAGGTGCGCCCGGGCAGCACCGCCGTCACGCTTCTCCTCGAACGCGACGGCGACCGGCGCTTCCTGCTCGAGGATCTGGGCGTGGGGCTGGGCTATGTGCCCGAGGGCGCGCGTTACGCGGCGCTGCGGGCCGCCGACTGGGTGCATCTGGGCACCCACAGCGCACCCGAACTGGTGCGCGCCCTCGTCCGCGACGGCGCGCGCTTTTCGGTCGATGTCTCGACGCATCACGATCTCCTCGATCTCGAGGGCGTGCCGCTCGTCTTCGCCTCGGGGCCCGAGGATCCGTCCGAGCGGGTCGAGCCGCTGCTCGCCCGCTTCCGCGAGCGCGGCGCGCAGGCCACCGTCGTGACCTGCGGCAGCCGCGGTGCCTTCCTCGAGGCGGGCGGCACCGTCACGCCCGTTCGCGCGCGGCGGGTCGAGGTGGTGGACACCTGCGGCGCGGGCGACAGCTTCATCGCGCGCTTCATCGCGCTCTGGGCCATCGAGCGCCGCGCCGATGCCGAGGCCCTGCGCGGGGCGGCGGATGCGGCCACCAACACCTGCCTGCACGAGGGCGGCTTTCCGCAGCCGCTGCTGCCGATCCCCTCGTGGCTCCTGGACAAATATGCCGAGGTGATCGCGGCGGGAGAGGTCTGAGATGGCGTCCTACAGGCTGGCACTTCCCGCCGCGGCGCCCGAGGGCGACCGCTCCTTCTGGCTCCGCGATCTGGGCGCAGGCCCCGCGACGCCGCCCTTCGCGGGCGAGGCCGCCTGCGACGTGGCCATCGTCGGCGGCGGTTACACCGGCCTCTGGACGGCGCTGCGCCTGAAGGAGCAGGCGCCCGAGCTGCGCGTGACGATCCTCGAGGCCGATTTCTGCGGCTCGGGCGCCTCGGGGCGGAACGGCGGGCAGGTCCACAGCTGGTTCGCGGAGCTCGACCTGCTGACCCGCCTCGTCGGCGCCGAGGAGGCGCTGGCGCTCTGCCATGCCACCGCCGAGGCCATCGAGGAGCTGGCGGAGCTGCAGGCCTCGGGCACGATCGACATGGACCTGCGGCTCGACGGCTGGCTCTGGACGGCCAGCGCGCGGGCGCAGGAAGGCGCGTGGGAGCCCGCCGCCGATCTTTGCCGCAAGGCGGGCGAGGCCGACCGGCTGCGGCCCGTGGGCGCGGAGGAGATCCGCCGCCGCACCGGCTCGGGCGCCTCCTACATGGGCGTGGTCGAGCCGCGCGCGGGCACGGTGCAGCCCGCGAAGCTCGCCCTCGGGCTGCGGGCGCTGGCGCTGTCGCGGGGCGTCGCGATTCACGAGCGGAGCCCCGTGTCCGAGATCGTGTCGGGCAGGCCCTGCCGGCTGCAGACGCCGGGCGGCACGCTTCAGGCGGGCAAGGTGGTGATCGCCTCGAACGCCTGGGCCGCGGCGCTGCCCGAGCTCTCCCGCTACCTCTATGTGGTGGACAGCCAGATCGTCGCGACCGAGCCGGTGGCCGAGACGCTCGACCGGCTGGGCTGGACGGGCGGCGAGTCGATCTGCGACGCGCAGGCCCATGTGCTCTATTACCAGCGCACCAGGGGCGGGCGCGTGGTCTTCGGGCGCGGCAGCGGGAATGTGGCCTACGGCAACCGCTTCGGCGCGGCCTTCAACCGCCGGCCGGACGGCGGCGCCGACAATCTGCGCGAGCTCTCCCGCGTCTATCCCGAACTGCGGGGCGTGAAGATCGCGGCCGACTGGTCCGGCCCCATCGACTGTTCGGCCGCGCATCTGCCCGTCTTCGGCTCGCTCACGGGCGAGCCCGACATCCTGTTCGGCGTGGGCTTCAACGGCACCGGCATCGCCCAGACGCCGGTCGCGGGCCGGATCCTCGCAAGCCTCGTGCTCGGGCAGGACGACCGCTGGAGCCGGAGCGGCCTCGTGGGTCTTGCGCGCCGCCAGACGCTGCCGCCGGAGCCGGTGCGCACGCTGGGCGCGCGCCTCGTGCGCCGCGCCATCCGCATCCGCAACGACCTCGAGATCGAGAACCGGAGCCCGGGCCCGCTGGTGCGCTGGCTCTCGTCGCTCACGCCCGGCCGGTGACGGCCATGAACGGTGCCACCGCGCCCTCGGGCCGGACAGACAAGGGAAGGGCAGGCCGATGGCCGAACTGACGCTGCGCCAGGTGCGCAAGACCTATGGCTCGATGGAAGTCCTGCACGGGATCGACCTCGACATCCCCTCGGGCTCGTTCGTCGTCTTCGTGGGCCCCTCGGGATGCGGGAAATCCACGCTTCTGCGCGCCATCGCGGGGCTCGAGGACATCAGCTCGGGCGAATTCGCCATCGACGGCGAGCGGATGAACGAGGTGGCCCCCTCGCGCCGCGGCATCGCCATGGTGTTCCAGTCCTACGCGCTCTATCCGCACATGACGGTGTTCGAGAACATGGCCTTCGGGATGCGGATCGCGGGCCTGAAGAAGGACGAGATCGCCCGCCGCGTCACCCGCGCGGCCGAGGTGCTGCAGCTCGCCCCCTATCTCGACCGCTATCCCCGCGCGCTCTCGGGCGGGCAGCGCCAGCGGGTGGCCATCGGGCGGGCCATCGTGCGCGACCCCAAGGTGTTCCTGTTCGACGAGCCGCTCTCGAACCTCGATGCCGCGCTCCGGGTGGCGACGCGGATCGAGATCGCCAAGCTCAAGCAGGCGATGCCGGGGGCCACGATGATCTATGTGACCCACGATCAGGTCGAGGCCATGACGCTGGCCGACCGGATCGTGGTGCTGCGGGCGGGGCGGATCGAGCAGGTGGGCTCGCCGCTCGATCTCTACCGGCGGCCTGCCAACCTCTTCGTCGCGCGCTTCATCGGCTCGCCTGCGATGAACGTGATCCCGGGCACGGTGCGGATCGGGCCCGAGGGCGCGCGGCTCGACCTCGCCACCGGCGGCGGGCTGCGGGCGCCCTTCCCGCTCGACGCGGGCCTTGCGGGCCGGACGGTGCAGGTGGGCATCCGCCCCGAGGACCTGCGGCTGGCCGAGGGCGCGCCGCTCCTCGAAGGGCGGATCTCCTACATCGAGCAGCTGGGCGAGGTGCAGCTCACCTATATCGAGGCGCGCGGGCTGGCCGAGCCGCTGATCGCGAAGCTGCCGGGCGTTCTCGACCTGCAGGCCGGCGCCCCCATCGCGCTCACGGCCGATGTCCAGAGCCTGCACCTCTTCGGGGAGGACGAGCGCAGCCTGCGCCCCGAGGCCGCCCTGCCGGAGGTCACTTCCGCACGAAGCTGAAGGAGAAGGCCGAGCCCCGGTGATAGTCCATCGCATAGATCACGCGCGTGCCGCAGGCCGCGTAGCAGACCTCCTCGATGAGCAGCGCCGGGCCGAACTCCTCGAGCCCGTGCAGCCCGCTCACCTCGTCGGGCAGAAGGACGGCGCGCACGTTCGCGGTCGAGGCCACGGGCCGCCGCCCCACCCGGTCGAGGAGCGCCACGAGCGAGCCGCTCCAGTCCGGCGTGCCCTCGAGCCCGTCGCCCAAGAGCGCGCGGGGCAGCCAGTCCACGGAATAGACCAGCGGCTGGCCGCCCGAGCTGCGCAGCCGCTCGACGCGGACGAGGGGCGTGCCCTCGGCCACGGCCAGCCGCTCGGCCGTGACGGCATCGGCGGGCACGGCCGAGAAGCCCAGAAGCCGCGTCTCGGCCGTGTAGCCGTGGCTGCTCACCATCTGCGAGACGCTCTCGAACTTGGTGATCGGCCGCGCGATGCTGAGGAGCGCGCCCGCGGCGAGGAACCGGCCCTTGCCCTGATGGCTGTCGATCACCGCCTCCTGCTCCAGCAGCTTCAGCGCCTCGCGCAGCGTGGGGCGCGAGATCTGGAAGCGCTCGACCATCTCCTTCTCGGTCGGCAGCCGGTCTCCGAAGCCGAGGCCCAGCTCCTCGATCATCTCGAGGATGCCCGTGCGCAATCGCTCGACATTGCTTTCCCGCGGTTTCTCCATGCGGCTGAACTCCTTGCCGGTCTAGAACTCGAAATCCCGTGCAATCTGCGCCGGCGCGCGTCCGGCGGCCAGCGCGAGTTGCAGCAGAAGCCGCGCCTTCACCGGCGCGGCGCGGCCCGCGGGCAGGAAGCCGTGGCCGTCGTTGCGGCTGTTGGCCACCACGGGCCCGTGGCCGCGCGAGGCCATGACGACCACCCCGCCCTCCTCGCGCACCCATGTCTCGAGCCGCCGGGCCTGCGCGCCCGTGGCATAGCCGGGCGCGAAGCCCGCCACCACGAGGCCCCGCGCCCCCGCGGCAATGAAGGCCTCGATGGCGCAGGCGTCGCCGCCGCTGTGGCAATAGAGGATATCGACCCGCGGCAACGCGCCGAGGACGCGCCAGTCCGCCCGCGGCGCGCGGGGAGCGGCGGGGCGCAGGAAGCGCACCTGCCCGCCGATGACGAGGCCCACCGGCCCCAGATCGGGCGAGCGGAACGTGTCGAGGCCGAAGGTCGCCGTCTTCGTCACCTCGAAGGGCAGATGGATCTCGCCATGCGCGACGACGAGCACGCCCTCGGCCCGCGCCTGCGGGTGGGCGGCGACCAGCGCCGCCTGAAAGAGGTTCATGTAGCCGTCGCTGGAGAGGGCGGAGGCGGGCCGCTGCGCGCCCGTCACCACGAGCGGCACCGGCAGGTCCCAGACGAGCGAGAGGAAGAAGGCCGCCTCCTCCAGCGAGCCGGTCCCGTGGGTGAGCACGAAGCCCGCAAGCCCCGGATCCTCGGCCAGCGCCGCCGCGCAGAGGCCGCAGATCGCGCCCCACTGGTCGGGGCCCATGTCGAAGCTCGGCCGCGGTTCGAAGGCGAGCGGCACCAGCGCCACCCGGTCGGCCATCGCCGCGCAGCGGTCGATGAGGTCGGCCGCGGTCAGGCTGCCCGCCTGCCCGTAGTCGCAGATCTCGAACGGATCGGAGGCGAGGGCGGTCAGCGTCCCGCCTCCCGCGATCACCGCCACCTTCGGGCGGGGCGCTTCCTGCCGGCTCATCTCCTCCTCCTTCCGCCCGGCGCCACGGGGGCGCGAGTCAGGCTGCTTCATGATGTCTGACAAGATGATTGCCCAATCCGCCGCGATAAGTCACGCCTTTTCAGTTTGTTGCAGAAAAATACGTCGGGCATCAGAATCCAGATTGACAGACGCCCACCAGAAACGTTTCACTTGTCAGACAAGTTGAGACAGACCAGGCCAGCAACGACGGGGGACGGATGGACGGGACAGGCGCAGCGGAGCAGGGCATTGCCTTCGACCGTGTCAACAAGTGGTACGGCCAGATGCATGTGCTGCAGGATGTGACCTTCTCCGTCGCGCCCGGCGAGAAGATCGTGGTCTGCGGGCCTTCGGGTTCGGGCAAATCCACCATGATCCGCTGCATCAACCGGCTCGAGGAACATCAGGCGGGCACCATCCGCGTGGGCGGGGTCGAGGTGAACGACCAGCGCCGCAACATCGAGCAGGTTCGCCGCCGCGTGGGCATGGTGTTCCAGAACTTCAACCTCTACCCGCATCTGACGATCCTCGAGAACTGCACCCTCGCGCAGCGCTGGGTGCGGGGCACGCCGCGGGCCGAGGCCGAGGCGCGGGCCATGCGCTATCTCGAGCGGGTGCGCATCCCCGATCAGGCGCGGAAATATCCGGGCCAGCTCTCGGGCGGCCAGCAGCAGCGGGTGGCCATCGCGCGCTCGCTCTGCATGGAGCCCGAGATCATGCTGTTCGACGAGCCGACCTCGGCGCTCGATCCCGAACTGGTGCGCGAGGTGCTCGACACGATGGTCTCGCTCGCCGAGGAGGGCATGACCATGATCTGCGTGACCCACGAGATGGGCTTCGCCCGTCAGGTGGCCGACCGCGTGATCTTCATGGACCGCGGCCGCATCGTCGAGAGCGCGGCGCCCGAAGACTTCTTCTCGAACCCTCAGGAGGAACGCTCGCGGCTGTTCCTCAGTCAGATCCTGCACTGATCCCGCAGAAGGATCGGGCCCACCCGGGGCCAGTCCCCTCACTCTTCCAGCAGAAAGGTCGACCCATGCCCAAGATCGGCACCCGCCTCGCCTCCCTCCTTCTGTCGGGGGCGCTCGTGCTCTCGGCCGCCTCCGCCGCCGTGGCGCAGGACATGCCGCCCCTGCCCGAGGCGATCCAGAAGGCGGGCAAGATCCGCATCGGCGTGAAATGCGACAGCCCGCCCTTCGGCGCCTCCGGCCCCGACGGCAAGCCGCGCGGCATCGAGGTCGAGATGGCCAGGAAGATCGGCGACTATGCCTTCGGCTCGGAGGAGGGCGCGGAGCTTTCCTGCGTCACCAGCGAGGCGCGCATCTCGTCGCTGAATGCCGGCAAGCTCGATCTGATCATCGCCACGCTGGGCCGGACGGCCGCGCGGCAGGAGGTGATCGACTATTCCAACATCTATTTCTGGGGCACCTCGAACGTGCTGGTGCCGGCCGACAGCCCGGTGCAGAAGCTCTCGGACCTTCAGGGCCGCTCGGTGCTGGTGGTCAAGGGCGCCACGCAGATCAAGTGGCTCGAAGCCAACATCCCCGACATCTCGATCGTGCAGCTCAACACCACCGCCGACGGGGTGCAGGCGCTGATGCAGGGCCGGGCCGACGGGTTCGTGGGCGACGGCGGGCTGATCTACACGCTCGGCGGCAACTATCCCAAGCTCCGCGTGATCGAGGAAGGGCTCGACCTCGGCGTGAACGGCGTGGGGATGCGCAAGGGCGAGACCGAGCTTCAGACCTTCGTCAACGCGGTGCTCGACGAGCTGCGCAAGGGCGATTTCTACGAGACGGTGATCCCGCAGTTCGTCGAGGAACCGGCCGTGGTCGATGTGATGAAGCGCGGCTTCCTCGAAGAGCCGCCGCAGATCTGAGCCCGCTCCGGGAGGCGTCCGCGCCTCCCGGCCCTTCCCTCCCGCCGGACCGGACCGACCATGACCGTCATCGACTGGGGCTATATCCTCGCGGCCTTCCCCGACCTCATGCGCGGCCTCGGCATGACCCTCATGGTCAGCCTGCTCGCGATCCTCTTCTCGCTCCTTCTGGGGCTGGCCGGCTGCGCGCTGCGCGTCTCGGGCATCCGCCCGCTCTCCTATGCCGTGCGCGGCTATGTCGAGTTCATCCGCGGCACGCCCTATCTCGTGCAGATCTTCTTCGTCTTCTACGGCCTGCCGAGCCTCGGGCTCACGCTCTCGATCTTCTGGTCGGGGGTGCTCGCCCTCACGATCTGGGCCAGCGCCTTCCATATCGAGAGCTTCCGCGCAGGTCTGGCCTCGGTCGGGCGCGAGATGCACGACGCCTCGGCCTCGCTGGGCCTGCGCCGGCTGCCGCACGCGCTCCTCGTGGTGGCGCCCATCGCGCTGCGGTCGGCCCTGCCCTCCACGCTGAACACGGTGGTCGGCACGATCAAGAACTCGGCCTATCTGCAGGCCATCGGCCTCGTGGAGCTGACCTTCGTCGCGGTCGACCGGATCGCGCAGGACTTCCGCTCGACCGAGATGTTCCTCTCGATCTGCGTCATCTACCTCGTCGTCATCCTCGGCGTCTCGGCGCTGGGGCACCGGCTGGAACGGCGCCTCAACCGGCCCTACGGGTCACGGTGATCCCATGGACCTGCTTTACGAATATCGCGTCTTCCTGCTCGGCGGACTGATCGAGACGCTGAAGATGTCGGCGGTCGTGGCGATGGGCGGCACCTTCTGCGCCATCCTCCTCACCATGGGCATCACGGCCAAACCGCGGCTTCTGAACCGCGCGAGCTATGCGCTGGTCGAGCTGCTGCGCGACCTGCCGCTGATGGTGACGGTGCTGCTCGTCTATTTCATGCTGCCCATGACGGGGCTCGGGCTCAATCCGTTCTGGTCCTGCTGCCTCGCGATCTCGGTCTGGGGCGGCGCCAACGGGGCGCAGATCCTGCGCGCGGGGCTCGCCTCCGTGGGCCGGGGCCAGCGCGAGACGGCGGCGGCCTTCGGCTTCGGCCCGGTGAAGACGCTCCTCCTCGTGACGCTGCCGCAGGCGATGCCGGTGATCGTGCCGCCCTATGTGGGGCTTCTGACCGCGCTCGTGCAGGCCACGTCGCTCGGCGCGGTGGTGGGGGCGCAGGAACTGCTGCGCACGGGCCAGGTGCTGATCGAGCAGACGACCATCATGCAGGGCGGCAGCCCGGCCTATCTCGTCTACGGTTCGATCCTCGTGGTCTATTTCACCCTCTGCACCCTGATCTCGCTGGTGGGCGGGCGCATCGAGCGCCATTTCCTGAAGCCCTATTCCGCCGCGAGCGGGGCGCAGGCCGAGGACCGGGCGCATGAGATCGACGCCGCCCTCTCGGTGAGGACCTGAGGATGGAGGCGCCCGCCTCTCTCTCGGCCCTTCCGGCGCTCTGCGCCGCGCCCTTCGATGCGGGCCGCCCGCGCGATCCGGAGATCCGCGCCCTGATGGCCCGCGTCCGCGTCACGCCCGCCGAGGCCCGCGCGCTCGGGCCGCGGCGCCTCTCGCCCACCGATTTCCCCTCCGCCGGGGCCTTGCGCGATGCCCTGCCCCTGGCCCTCACCGACCGGAAAGATCCCAGATGAAGAACTCCGTGAGCTCCCGCCTGACGGAACGCACCGCGGCCGAGGTGGCCCGCACCATCTACGAGCCGCCGATGCAGGGCTTCGACGCCCCGGCGCTGGAGCGGATGTGCGCGCTGAACGAGGCCCATGCCGCGATGCTGGCCGCCCGCGGGCTGATCCCGGCCGATTGCGCGCGCGACATCCTGCGCGGCATCGCGCAGATCCGCGCCGAGGGCCCCGCCGCCATCGACCTCGATCCGCAGTTCGAGGACAGCTATTTCGCCTTCGAGAACCGGCTCGGGCAGGTGGCGGGCAAGGCGGTGGCGGGCTGGCTCCATGTCGGGCGCAGCCGCAACGACATCGGCTCGACCCTCGACCGGATGGCCGCGCGCGAGACCTGCCTTGCGCTTCTGGCCGCGATGGAAGAGGCCCGCCGCGCCTGTCTCGCGGCGGCCGGGCGCCATGTGCTGACCGTGATGCCGGGCTACACCCACCTCCAGCCCGCGCAGCCCATCACCTTCGGCTATTATCTCGCCAACGTCGCCCGCGGGATGGAGCGCGAGCATGAGCGGCTCGCGGCGGTGCTCGACCGGCTCGACGCCTGCCCGCTCGGGTCGGCGGCGCTGGCCGGCACCTCCTTTGCCATCAACCGCGACGAGACGGCGGACCTTCTGGGCTTTGCCGGACCGGCCGCACCGGGGCTCGATGCCGTGGCCTCGCGCGATTTCGTGACCGAGCTTCTCTGGGCCGTCACCAGCGCGCAGGTGCTGTTCTCGCGCGTGGCGCAGGATCTCTATGTCTTCACCACCTGGGAGTTCGGCGCGCTGACCTTCCCCGACCGGGTGGCGGGCACGTCCTCGATCATGCCGCAGAAGAAGAACATGCTGCCGCTCGAATATTTTCGGGCCGAGGCCGGGCGCAGCATCGGGGCGCTGGCGGGCGCTCTCGCGGCGGTGAAGGGGTCGAACTATTCCATCGGGCTCGACAGCGTGCGCGAGGGGGTGGCCGACGCCTGGCCCGCCTTCGCCCGGTTCGAGGCGGGCCTCTCGCTGCTGCGGCTGATCTTCGAGACGGCCACGCCGGATGCCGAAAAGCTGCTGGCGCGCTGCAAGGCCAATTTCTCGACCGCGACGGATCTCGCCGACGGGCTCGTGCGCGATTTCGGCATCTCGTTCCGCGACGCCCATCATGTGGTGGGGCGCGCGGTGCAGATGGTGCTGGCCGCGGGCGGCGGCGCCGAGGAGCTGACGGTCGCGGTGCTGAACGAGGCGGCCGAAGCCGAGATCGGCCGCAGCTTCGATCTGCCCGAAGAGCGGCTCAGGCGCTGGATGGATCCGGTCGAGGCGGTGCGGGCGCGCACCGTGCCGGGCGGCACCGCGCCCGAGGTGGTCTCGGCCCTTCTCGCCGAGATGGAGGCCCGCCTTGCCGCGGATGCCGGGCTGAGGACCCGGCGGTCGGCAGCGCTCGAGGCGGCCTCCGAGCGGCTGGCCTCCCGCGTGGCAGAGCTCACCGCCTGACCGCGCCGCCCCTTCCCTTTCCTGTCCCCTGCCGCAGCCCGCGGCCGGGCCCCGAACACCTGCCCTCCGGGGCGAAACCAAGAGGATCAGACATGCTGAATTTCAACGAGGACCGCTTCCTCCGCATCCAGTCGGGCGCCGTGGCGCTCGCGCCCCGGATCGACGCCGAGATCGGCGCGGCCATCGCGGCGGGCGCGACCAACCTCTATTTCCTCGGGACCGGGGGCGTGGCCTATCTGATGGAGCCCGCCGTCCAGCTGCTGCACCGCCGTTCGGGCTTCCCGACCTTCAAGGACTATCCGGCGGAGCTGATCCTGACCGGTTCGGCCAATCTCACCGACAAGTCCATCGTGGTGATGCCCTCGCTCTCGGGCGCCACGAAGGAGAGCGTGGCCATGCTCGAGAAGCTGAAGGAAGTGGGCGCCAAGATCATCACGCTGGTGGGCCATGCCGACACGCCGCTCGGCCTCGGCGGCAACCCGGCGCTGGTGAACTTCGCCGAGGATGACACCTCGTCCGAGAGCTTCTACCTCCAGTCGCTGCTCATCGCCCTGTCGGTCATGAAGGCCCGCGGCGAGATCGACACTTACGATGCGCTGGTGGCCGAGCTTCAGACCGTGCCCGCGGCGCTGGTCGCGGCCAAGAAGGCCTTCGAACCCAAGGCCGAGGATCATGCGCGCCTCATCGCGGGCGCCGACTATCACATGTTCACCGGCGCGGGGAACATGTGGCCCGAGGCGCTCTATTACGCGACCTGCATCCTCGAGGAGATGCAGTGGATCCGCACCCGGCCCGTCCATGCGTCGGACTTCTTCCACGGCCCGCTCGAACTGATCGAGCCGGGGGTGAGCCTCGTGCTGTTCCGCGGCGAGGATGCCTACGACCCGCTGGCCGAGCGCGTGGCGCAGTTCGCGCGGCAATATACCGACCGGCTGACGGTGATCTCGACCGCCGACTACTGCCCGCAGACGCTCTCGCCCGAGCTGCGCGCGATGATCTCGCCCGCCGTGATGGCCACGCTGATGGAGCGTCTGAGCGCCCATCTCGAAGTGATGCGCGACCACCCGCTGGTCACGCGGCGCTACTACAAGCGCGTGGCCTACTGAGCCAAGCGCCTCCGGCGGCCCGATGGGCCGCCGGATCCCGCAGTCGGGGCCGGATCTCCGCGGGCCTTCGGCGAGGCGGCAGGATCAGCAGATGACAGAGGCCGCGAAAGCCCGGGTGGGGCTTCGCGGCGCTCTGGCCCTCGCCGGCGCGGACAGGGATCAGGAGGCGGCTTCGCTGGGCTGTGCCTCGGGGCTTTCCAGCCGGCGATACTGGCGCAGGTAGTGGATCATCGGCTGCACCTCGCCGGGGGGCGACAGGCGGATCGCCTCGACCCGGCCGAAGAGCACGCTGTGGGTGCCAGCCTCGACCGCGCGATCCAGCCGGCAGTCGAGCGCGGCGAGACTGTCGCCGAGCACCGGCACGCCGGTCGCAAGCTCCGTCCAGGGCCCGGTCTGAAACCGCTGCGCGCGGCCCTCGGCCGAGAAAAACCGCCCCGCGAGGTCCTGATGATGCGCGCCGAGGAAGTTCACGCAGAAGGCCTCGCGCTCGAGCAGGTCGGCCAGCAGCGTGGCCGAGCGGTTGATGCAGACCAGAAGCATCGGCGGGGCAGCCGAGACCGAGGTCACGGCGGTGGCCAGCATCCCGTGCGGCACGCCTGCGAGGCTGCGGGTGGTGACGAGGCTCACGCCGCTGGCGAGCCGGCTCATCGCCTCGCGGAATTCCTGGGCCTGATCGGGCGCGGACATGCGTCTCTCCTAGAATGAGGCGGTCAGGCCGCCGTCGACATAGATGATCTGCCCGTTGACGTAATCGGACGCCGCCGAGGCGAGATAGACCGCGGTTCCGCCGAGTTCGACAGGGCGGCCCCAGCGCCGGGCGGGCACGCGGGCCACGCGCTCGGCATGGAGCGCCTCGTTCTGGACGATGGCCGCATTCATCTCGGTCTCGAAATAGCCCGGGCCGATGCCGTTGACCTGAATGTTGGCGCCCGCCACCTCGGTGGCAAGGGCCCGCGTCAGCATCCGCAGCCCGCCCTTGGCCGCCGCATAGGGCACCACCCAGGGCCGGCCGAGCTCTCCCAGCACCGAGACGGTGTTGACGATCTTGCCCGCGCCGCGCCGCATCATGCCGGGCAGCGCCGCGCGGCAGGCCATGAAGGGGCCGGTCATGTGGGTGCGGAGCATCAGATCCCAGTCGGCATCCTCGACCTCGGTCAGCGCCGAGCGCCCGGTGATGCCCGCATTGTTCACGAGCACGTCGAGGCGGCCGTGACGCGCTTCGGTCTCCGCCACCAGAGCCTCGACCTCGGCGCGCTTCGTTATGTCGCAGAGCGTGACCGAGGCCGCGCCGCCCGCCGCGCGGATGGCCGCGGCGGTGCGTTCGAGCGGGCCCGGATCGCGCCCCGAGAGCACGACCGTGGCGCCCGCGGCGGCCAGCGCCTCGGCCATCGCCGCGCCGAGGCCGCGACCGGCCCCGGTGACGACGGCGACCCGACCCGTCAGGTCGAAGGGGCCGCTCATTGCGCGGCGGCCTGCTCTCTCCATTCGGCGAGGATCGGCACCGCGATGTCCTGCATGGCGATCGTATCGACGAAGATATGCTGGGTCGCGGCATACATGTCGCGCATGCAGCGCCCGAGATCGCTCGGCTCGCGCAGCGCCTCGGAGCCGCCCATCGTGTAGCAGAAGCGCACAACCTCGGCCGCGACCTTGTGGACATAGATGCAGTTCTGCCGGAAGCGCGCGCGCATGGCGGGCGTGAGCTCGCCGCCCGCCTCCAGATACTCCTGGATCTCGGCGTAGAAGCGCAGGGTGAAGTCGCGCGCCGCGTGATAGCTCGCCTCGTGATAGGCGAAATCGTGGCGGAAGACCTGCTGGTCGCCCAGCACGGTCTGATAGGCCGGGCGCTTCTTGCCGAAGGCGATGCGGGTGATCTCTTCCAGCGCGCGGCGCATCAGGCCGAGCGCCACCCCGGTGTGGCCCGCACAGGCGAGGCCCGGGATGCCGATGTCGTAGAGCCGCCAGTCGCGCAGGCCGCGCTGGACCGCGCGCTCGTGGTGGAAGCCCGCGGGGATCGTGGCTTCCTCCAGCGTGTAATCGACGCTGCCCGTGCCGCGCAGGCCGAGCACGTTCCATTCATTGTCGAACGTGACCTCCGAGGCCGGCCGCCAGCAGACGCGCACGACGGGGCTGCCGTCAGGCAGCTTGCGCATGCCGCCCTCGTCCATCACGAACATGCCCGCGCCGATCCAGGTCGCATGCAGCGAGCCGCTGCCGAAGCGATATTTGCCGCTGCCGTGGAGCGCGCCCTCGGTCTCCTTCGCCGAGCCGCCCGGCCCGAGCATCCCGGCCATGATCGGCAGTTCGGGGCCGCCGTAGATCTCGGCCACCGCCTCCTCGCTGCAATAGGCGTAAGGAACGGCGGTGCCTGTCGAGTTGGCCATCAGCGACCAGCCGGCCGAGGCGTCGGCGGCGGCGATCTCTTCCCAGGCGCGCATGCAATCGGCCATGTCGGCCTGGGCGCCGCCCACCTTGCGCTCGAGGAGCATCCAGAAGAGGCCCGCCTCCTTGATGGCCTGCACCACCTTGGGCGTCATCGTCCCGAGCTCTTCCGAGGCCTGCGCCTCGGCCCGCACGAGGGGGGCGATGGCCCGGGCCCGTTCGGCCATCGTGTCCGCAGGAGCTGCGGAAATCGTGTTCTGCTGGTTCATGGCTTCTCTCTGCTGTTGCGCAGCCCGCCCCGATGCTCCTCCCGAACCCGTGCGGACCTCCTCCGAGCCCATGAGACGCCGGAGTGCGGGCTGCGGCAAATGCCGTCTGGGCGCGTCCACGATACCTTGCGGGCATCGGCTCAGGCGGCGGGCGCCTCGGCCTGCACGCGGACGAGCTCGACCAGATGGGCCAGGGCGGGATTGGCATTCGCGCCGCGCCAGACCAGCTCCAGATCGACGGGCATGGTCAGATCGGCCAAGGGTCTGAGCACCACGCCGCTGGCCTCGGGCGGGCGGAAGGACAGGTTCAGGAACGCCAGCCCCATGCCCGCATCGACGAGATTCATGATCGTGTTCTCGTTGTCGGCGAACTGCGCGATCCGCGCCGACACGCCCGCGTCGCGCAGCCGCGTCATCAGCCGGTCGTAGATCACCGCATTGTTGCGCGGGTTGGGCAGGATCAGCGCCTGATCCGACAGATCCGTGAGCCGGATCCCCTCCCGCCGGGTCAGCGGATGATCGCGCGGCAGGGCGAGGGCATAGTCGTCCTCGCCGATCCGCAGCGTCTGGAAATCCGTCCGCTCGCCCCGCGGGCGCAGGAGGAAGCCCGCATCGAGGCTGCCGCCGCGCAGCGCATCGACCTGAAGCTGCGACATGAGGAAATGGAGCTGGAGGCTCACCTCGGGGAAGGCGCGGCGGAAGGCCTGCAGGAAGCGCGGCATCTCGGGGCGGCGGCCGGCGATCTCGTTGAAGCCGATGTGCAGCGTGCCGAGCTCCCCTTGCGCAATGCGCCGCGCGCGGAGCCGGGCATTCTCGACCCGCTCGAGAATGTCGCGGCAGTCTTCGAGGAAGGCCGCGCCCGCCCGGGTGAGGCTGATGCCGCGCGGCTCGCGCTCGAGAAGCGGCGTGCCCATCTCGGCCTCGAGATCGCGGATCTGCCGCCAGAGCGCGGGCTGCGACAGGTTCAGCCGCTCGGCCGCCCGGTGGAAGTTCAGCTCTTCCGCGACGGCCAGAAAGTAGCGGAAATGACGAGTCTGCAGCATCTAATACCTCAGCGGCATCGGCCGGGCCAGCCGAAGGTATTGGCATCCCGGCCGCCTTGCGCGCGACAGTCGGGCCGGCTCCGCAGGGTGCGGAGAAAGGGAGGATTCATCATGACCGGACGTCTGGCAGGCCGCAAGATCGTCATCACCGGAGCAGGCTCGGGCATCGGCCGCGAGTCCGCGCGCCAGTTCGCGCGCGAGGGGGCGACGCTGGCGCTGATCGACCGCGACGAGGCGGCGGCGCAGGTGACGGCGGACGAGACGGGGGGCCATGTCTTCGCGCTCGACGTGACCGACGAGGCGGCGGTCGAAACCGTCGTGGGCCGCGCGGCGGAGGCGCTCGGCGGCATCGACGGGCTGCTCAATTCGGCGGGCATCCTGACCATGAAGACCGTGGACGATATCGGCGTCGAGGAGTTCCGCCGGGTGGTGGATGTGAACCTGACGGGGACCTTCCTCGTCTGTCAGGCGGCGCTGCCGTGGCTGCGCAAGGAGCCGAAGGCCGCCATCGTCAACATCGCCTCGGCGCAGGCGCTGCTGCCCTCGCTGACCGGCTCGGCCTATGCCGCCTCGAAGGCCGCGGTGATGATGTTCTCGAAGAGCATCGCCAAGGAACTTGCCCCGGCGGTGCGGGTGAACATCATCTGCCCGGGGGCCACCGAGACGCCGATGACCGATCAGGGCGTGGCGCCCGACGATGTGGCGGGCCGCAAGGCGCTGGCCGCGGTCTATGCGATGAACCGTCTGGCCCAGCCCGAGGAGATCGCGGCGGGCATCCTGTTCCTGATGTCGGACGAGGCCGCGGCCATCACGGGCGTCGCGCTGGCGATCGACAACGGCCGCACCTTCCATTGACGAAATGGCCCGGACCCTCGCGGGGTCCGGGCCCTTGCGCGGCAGGATCTCAGCCGCGCCGTTCCTTCAGCCAGTCCAGCATGATCCGGTTGAATTCGCCGTCGAATTCGACGTTCGGGAAGTGATAGCCGCCCGCGATCTCCGCGTAGCGCGCGCCGGGGATGCAGGAGGCGATCAGCCGGTTGTCGGCCGGCGGCGTGGTCGGATCCTCGGAGCCCGCCACCACCAGCACCGGAATGTCGATCTGCCCGAGGCGCGGCTCGACATTGTGGGTGAGGCAGGCGTTCATGCAGCCGAAATAGCCGTCGAGCTTGGTGCCGAGGAAGGTCTGGCGCAGCGCCTCCCACCGGAGCGGGCGCCGCTCGCGGAAGCCCGGGCCGTAGCGGCGTTCCATGTTGGCCGCGACGATGCTCTCGAGCGTGCCGGACTCCTTCACCGCGCGGATGCGCCCCTTCATCAGCTCGGTGTCGCCCATCCATTTCGAGGCCGAGCAGCAGACCATGAGCGAGGCGAGCCGGCCGGGATGGTCGGCCGCGATCACCTGCCCGATCATGCCGCCCATCGACAGGCCGATCATGTGGACGCCGCTCTCGAACCCGAGCGCGTCGAGCACCGAGAGCACGTCGCCGGCCAGTTCCTCGATCCGGTAGTCGCCGGGCGGGGCGCTGCTGCCGCCGTGGCCGCGGGTGTCGATCCTGAGCACCTGGAACCCGGCCTCGAGCAAGGCGGGCACCTGCTCGGCCCACATGCCGTGGTCCGAGGTCAGCGAGTGGCTCATGCAGACGACCGGCGCGTCGGGCGCGCCGATCAGGTCGTAATAGATCCAGTGGCTTCCGGTATTGTGCAGCATCTCGCGCCCCTCAGTAGAAGATCCGGCCGCCGTTGACGGTCAGCATCTGTCCGGTGATGCAGCGCGCCTCCTGGCTGGCGAGGAAGGTGATCGCATTGGCGATATCCTCGGGCTCGGCCAGATGGCCGAGCGGGATCTCGGCCAGCGCCGCATCGTAGACTTCCTTCGGCAGCTGCTTCGGGCCGCGGGTGTTGGTCACGCCGGGGGCGACCGCATTCACGGTGATGCCGAAGGGCGCGAGTTCGCGCGCAAGCCCGCGGGTGAAGCCCGAGACGCCCGATTTCGCCGCGACATAGTCGACGATGCTGCGCTCGCCCACGAGGGTCGAATCCGACGAGATGTTCACGATGCGGCCGAAGCCGCGCTCCTTCATGCCCTTGGCGACCGTCCAGGTGACGTAGAAGGTCACCATGAGGTTCAGATCCACCACGAAGTCCCAGGTCTCGGGCACGGAATCGAGGAATTCCGAGGCATTCTTGCGCGCGGTCTGACCCACGTTGTTGAGGAGGAGGTCGATCGGCCCGAGTTCGGCCTCGACCTGACCGATGGCGGCCTTGACGGCTGCGCGGTCGCGCATGTCGGTGACGACGGTCACCACGCGCCCGCCCTTGGCGCGGATCGCCTCGGCGGTCTCGGCCAGCGGGCCCTCCTCGATGTCGAGGATGCCCACGCGGGCGCCCTGCTCGGCGAATGCGATCGCGCTGGCACGGCCGATCCCGTTCGCGCCGCCGGTGACGAGCGCGGTCCGTCCTTCGAACCTGGTCATGATGTCTCCTCCCAGAGATGTGTCAGGCAAGCGCCAGATGGCGGTTGCGGATGGTTTCGTCCCGGTCGAACTCGGCCCAGGAGCCCGAGAAGACGACGGAGCCGGTGTCGAGCACATAGACCCGGTCGGTCGTCTGGCGGCCGAACCAGATGTTCTGCTCGACGAGAAGCAGGGTGATGCCCAGCTCGTCGCAGATCCGGGCCACGATCTTGGCCAGATCCTCGACGATGACGGGGGCGAGCCCCTCGGTCGGCTCGTCGAGGAGCAGGAGCCGCGGCCGCGCGGCCACCGCGCGGGCCACGGCCAGCATCTGCTGCTGCCCGCCGCTGAGCTGGCCGCCGAGGCGCGCGCGGAGCGGCCCGAGCATGGGGAACCACTCGTAGATCTGGGCCGCCGGCACCACCGGGCGCGCGGCCGTGGCGCCGAACCGGCCGAGCTCGATATTCTCCTCCACCGTGATGTGGGTGAAGATGCGCCGGTCCTCGGGCACGAAGGCCACGCCGTCCTTGGCGCGGCGGAACCAGGCGCGGCTGCCGAGCGGGCGGCCCTGAAGCGAGACGCTGCCCTCGACCTTCGGCCCGGAATTGGTGATGGATTTCAGGAGCGTGGACTTGCCCGCCCCGTTGCGGCCCAGCACGGTCGTGCGCCGGCCCTCGTCCACCGACAGGTCGATCCCGTGCAGGATGTGGCTCTGGCCGTAAAAGGCATCCAGCCGCTCAACCTTCAGCATGATACATGTCCTTGCCCAGATAGACCTCGCGCACGGTCTGGCTGTTGCGCACCTCGTCCACGGTGCCGGCGGCGATCACCTCGCCATAGTTCAGCACCATCACCTGCTCGGAGATCGAGAAGATCACGTCCATGTCGTGCTCGGTCATGATGACGGCCACGCCCTTCTCGGCGCGGATGGAGAGGATCAGATCGACGATATGCATCCGGTCGGCGGGGGCCATGCCGGCGGTGGGCTCGTCGAGCATGAGGATCAGCGGGTCGAGCGCGAGCGCGAGGGCAAGCTCCAGCCGCTTGCGGTCGCCGTGCGAGATGGTGGCGGCCACCTCGTGGCGCAGATGAGCGATGCCCAGCTGCGACAAGAGATGCCCCGCCTCCTCCACCAGCGCGGGCTCGGGGGCCGCGCGCCACCAGCGCCCCTGCCCCCGCTTCTTGCAGCGCTGGCGGGATTCGAGCGCCACGATCACATTGGCGAGCGCGGTCAGTTCGAGGAACACCCGCGAGACCTGGAAGGTGCGGCCCATGCCTTCGGCGGTGCGCAGATGGGCGGGCAGCGCGGTCACGTCCTTGCCGCGGAAGCGCACCTCGCCGCTCCGGCAGGAGATCTCACCGGTCAGCGCCTTGAAGAGCGTGGACTTGCCCGCCCCGTTCGGGCCGATGATGGCCAGCGCGTCGCCTGCATTCACCGAGAGGCTCACGCCCTTGATGACATGGAAGGCGCCGTAGCTCACGCGCAGGTCGGTGGCGGTCAGGAGGGGGGTGCCGGTCATTTGCGGCCTCCTTTGCCGAGCGCGCTCCGGCGCAGCTTGCCCAGAAGCCCGAGGATGCCCGTGGGCGCCACGAGGATCACGACGACGAGGATGCCGCCCACCATGATCTCGGACAGGCCCGGGAAGCCGCGGGTGAAGTAGTTGATCGTGCTGAAGGCCGCCGAGCCCACGATCGGCCCCCAGAACGAGGTGAAGCCGCCCAGAAGCGAGTTCAGGATCGGCTGGGTCGAGGCGAGCCAGTTCACCTGATCGAGCGTCACGATCCGGGTCAGCGGCGCCGAGAGCGCGCCCGCGAGCGCCGCGGTGCCGCCCGAGATCATGAAGGAGATCACCCGGTAGCGCGCCACGTCGATGCCCACGAAGCGGGCGCGGTCGGCATCCTCGCGGATCGCGCGGAAGGTGCGGCCGAGGCGCGAATGGACCACCCACCAGAGCGCCGCCACGATGAGGACGGTGGCCACGACGAGGAAGCGGTAATAGTCGTCGCCGTGGGTGAGGTCGATCTGGAACAGGCCCATCTCGATCACCGGGCGGGGGATGTTGCCCAGCCCGTCCTGCTCTCCGAGCGCGGGCGAGAAGCCGATGATCTTGGCCATGGCCTCGGTCAGCGCCACGGTCAGAACCGCGAGGAAGATCCCCGTCAGCCGCTTCAGCGCCACGACCCCGATGGCCAGCGCCACCAGCGCGCCGAGAAGGCCCGCCACCGCCAGCACGGCGAGGAACGGCAGGTGGAAATCGTAGCGCAGCGCCGCCCCGGTGAAATAGGCGCCGATGGCGAAGAAGCCGGCATGGCCGAAGCTCGCAAGCCCGGTGAAGCCGAAGAGCAGGTTCCAGGACAAAGCGAAGACCGCCTGGATCAGCGTCATGCCGATGACGAAGAGGATGCCCGGGTTCACGAGGCCCGGCGCGAGAAACAGCAGGACCACCAGCACGGCCAGGCACAGGAGCCCGAGACGCGTCTCGGTGCCGCTCCGCCGGCCCTCTGCCGAGGCGAGGGAGGCTTCAGACATCAGGTCGTTCCTTGTGCGGGGAAGAGGCCGTTCGGTTTCCACACGAGCGCGACGGCGAGGAGGATGTAGATCGCGATCCCGCCATACTGCGCCATGAAGGTGGCGTTGGCGCTCTCGACGATGCCGAGGAGGATGCAGGCGAGGAAGGTGCCGCGGATGCTGCCGAGCCCGCCGATCACCACCGCCATGAAGGCATAGAGCACGAACGAGGCACCCACATGCGGCGACAGCGCCTGGTTCGGCACGAGGACGCCGCCCGCAAAGCCCGCCAGCACGAAGCTCGCCACCACCGACAGCATCAGGACGAGCGGCACGTTGATGCCCACCGTTCCGGCCATCCAGGGATCGTTCGAGACCGCGCGCATGATCTTTCCGGCCCAGGTGCGGTGCATGACGATCTCGAGCGCGGCATAGAGCACGAGCCCCGTGCCGATCACGAAGAGCGTATAGACCGAGATGTAGGAGCCGCCGACGACGATGGCGCGGTCGACCTCGGGCGGGGGCATGACGGCGAAATAGTCGGTGCCCCAGATGGCCTTCGCCACCCCCTCGCAGAAGAGCATGAGCCCGAAGGTCGCGATCAGCGCATAATGGTAGTCGACGTTGCGCAGCCGGCGCAGCACCAGCACATCGGTCAGATAGCCGAGCACCCCCACCGCCGCCGCGGCGACGAGCGCCACGGCGAGGAAGGTCCAGATCGAGGCAGGCCAGGCGCCGCCCACGCTGTAGGCGATATAGGCGCCCAGCATGAAGAAGGCGCCGTGGGCAAGGTTCAGGATCTTGAGGATCCCGAACACCCAGGTCAGGCCCGCCGCGACGAGGAAGAAGGCCATCCCCTGCGCCATGCCGTTGAACAGGACGAAGACGGCCTGCGAGCTCATTGCGGCAGCTCGGAGATGTCGAACGCCTTGCCGGGCGTGGCGGGCTCGATCATCTCGGCCGCGTCGATGCTCACCACCTTGTTGAAGGCGAAGAAGGGCTCTTCGCGCGACGGCCCCATCTGGGAATAGTAGTTGGTGTTCACCAGCTGGTGGTCTTCCTTGCGGAAGCTGACCGGGCCGCCCACCGTCTCGAATTCCACATCCTCGATGGCCGCGAGAACCGCCTCGGTCTCGGTCGAGCCCGCGGCGCGGATGCCCTCGAAGATCGCCATGGCCGCGCGATGGCCCGCCGCCACCTGCGCCGAGGGCATCTCGTCGCCCTTCAGCGTCACATAATCCTCGTAGAGCTGCTTGCTGACCGGATTGCTCGCGAAGGGCTCGGCATTGTAGATCCAGTGGCAGACCGACCAGAGGTTCGGGTGCGTGTTGCGCCCCATCGCCTTGCCGGTGATGTCGCCGTTGCCCACCTCGCCGATGGCCTTGAACTTGTCGTAGAGGCCGACGCTGCGCGCCTGCTGGAAGAAGCTGATCTGCGCCGAGGCCGCGATGCCGATATAGAGCCCCTCGGCGTCCGAGCTCATGAGCTGGTTGATCTGGGTGCGGAAGTCGGTGGCGGTGGCCTGGGTATAGATCGTGTCGAGCACGGTGGGCTTCTCGCCCGGCGCATATTTCTCGACGGCCTTGCCGAAGAAGAGCGCCGAGTCGCGCCCGAAGTCGCCGTCGGGGGCGAGCGACACCCAGGTGCGGACGTCGGGGTTCTGCTCGATCAGCACCCGGCCGAGCGAGCTGTATTGCGTGTAGTTGTTGGCCGTGGCCCGGAAGATGTTGGGGTTGAAGAGCTCGTGCGTGACGGGCATCCCCGCGGCCGCGACGATCATGACCGCCATGTTCAGCTCGGGCGCGAGCGGGGCGAGGCCGAGCGCCGTCACCGTCTGCGAGCCGCCGAGCAGGAGGTTGATCCCGTCGCCCGCCAGCTCGCGCGCCACGGCGACCGATTCCGAGCTGTTGTATTTGTCGTCGCGGATCACGAGCTCGACCTCGCGGCCGAGGAGGCCTCCGGCCTTGTTGATCTGCATGGCCGCCACTTCGGTCCCGGCCAGCATCTGCTTGCCCACGGGCGCCCCCACCCCGCTCAGCGCGAAGGCCGCGCCGACGCGGATCGGCCCCGACTGGGCGCGCAGGTAGGTGGCGTTCATCCCCAGAAGCGCGGCGGCTCCGGCGAAGCTCTTCAGAACGGTTCTTCTTTTCATGAGCGTTTCCTCCCCCTTGACGGTGAGGCGGCAGGGCCGGCCTCACATGCGATGACGTGCTTTCAGAAGCCGACGTCGGCTCCGCCCTTCAGCGCGAGCATCCGGCGCGCCTCGTCGGGGCTGGCCACTTCGAGCCCCAGACCCTCGATGATCTTGCGCGCAAGGCGCACCTGCTCGGCGCTCGAGGTGGCGAGCCGTCCGCGGCCGGCCCAGAGCGAATCCTCGAGCCCCACCCGCACGTTGCCGCCCATGGCCGCGGCCTGCGCCACGATGCGCAGCTGCGCCGAGCCCGCGCCCAGCACCGACCAGCGGTAATCGGACCCGAACAGCCGGTCGGCCGTCCGCTTCATGTGCGCCACATCCTCGGGATGGGTGCCGATGCCGCCGAGGATCCCGAAGACCGACTGGACGAAGAACGGCGGCTTCACGAGGCCGCGGTCCACGAAATGCGCGAGATTGTAGAGATGCGAGATGTCGTAGCACTCGAACTCGAAGCGCGTGCCGTTGGCCGAGCAGGAGGTGAGGATATATTCGATATCCTTGAAGGTGTTGCGGAACACCACATCCCGCGTCGCCTCGAAATGCGTGCGCTCCCAGTCGTATTTCAGGTCCGGGTAGCGCTCGATCAGCGGGAAGAGGCCGAAGTTCATCGAGCCCATGTTGAGCGAGGCCACCTCGGGCTTCAGCTGGGCCGCGGGCTTCACCCGCTCCTCGAGCTTCATGTGCGGCGAGCCGCCCGAGGTCAGGTTGATGACGGCGTTCGTGGCCTGCTTCAGCCGCGGCAGGAAGCGCATGAAGCCCTCGACCGTCTGGTCGGGGCGGCCGTCCTCGGGGTTGCGGGCATGCAGATGCAGGATCGAGGCGCCGGCTTCGGCCGCGCCGAGCGCGTCGGCCACGATCTCGTCGGGCGTGATAGGCAGGTGCGGCGACATGGACGGCGTATGGATGCCGCCTGTCACGGCGCAGGTGATGATGACCGGATCGGGCTTGGCCATGCGGGGCTCCTAGGATTGCAGGGATTGGCGGCGGAAGGCGGCGAGCGCCATCAGCCGGCGGTCGCGCCACATCTGCCGGGCGCGCAGCGCCTCCTGCGGCAGGCGCGCGCGGCGGTCGGCCTCGATCCGGTCGAGCACCGGGCCGGACCAGTCGGCGCTTTCCCGCATCGTGTCGGTGAGCCTGCGGAACATCGGCTGGTAGCGGGCGACATAGTCGCGCACGCCCTCGGGCGCGTTGAGGTCGATGGTCTCGAACGGCCCCATGAAGACCCAGCGCAGCGCCAGACCGTCGCGGAGGCAGGCATCCACCGCATCGGCCGAGGCGAGGCCCGCATCGACCAGCCGGAAGGCCTCGTCGAGCACCGCGGCCTGGATCCGGTTCAGCAGGAAGCCGTCCACCTCGCGCTCGAGCCGCACCGGGCTCTGGCCGATCTCGCGCATGAGCGTCTCGGTCCGGGCCAGCGTCTCCTCGTCGGTCCACGGCGCCGGCACCAGCTCGACCAGCGGAATGAGGTGCGGCGGATTGACCGGATGGGCGACGAGGCAGCGGCCCGCCCCTGCCAGCCCCTCGGTGAAGGCCGAAGGCAGAAGCGCCGAGGAGGAGCTTGCGATCACCGCGCCGGGATCGGCCAGAGCGTCGAGCTCGGCGAAGAGCGCGGTCTTCAGAAGCAGATCCTCGGGGGCGCTTTCCTGAATGTGGCGGGCGCCGCGGACGGCGGTGGCCATGTCCGGGGCGACGCGGATCCGCTCCAGCACCGCGTCCGGGGCGCGGCCGCCCAGCAGGTCCGCGGCCGCCAGATCCGGCAGCATCTCGGCGATATAGGTGCGGGCGGCCTCGGCGGCGTCGGGCGCCGGATCCCACAGCCGGACCTCGTGGCCGGCCCGGGCAAGGCAGATCGCCCAGCCCCGGCCGACGAAGCCGGTTCCAATCACTCCCACCGACATGAAGTGAGGCCCTCCCAAGCCGCTTACCGTCGTCTCCCGCTGCCACCCTTCCCGCTTCCCGGGCGTGGGTCAACCAAAATCGTGATCTGTGATCTCAATTTGCGACACGGGAACTTTGTGCTATCGATGAGTCGGAGCGGGCACCGGGACCCGGCGTGAGGGGTGGGGAAGCATGACGGCAGATCTCGGTCAGATCGAATCGGTGACGATCCAGCTTCAGGTCTACAACCGCCTCCGCGAGGCGCTGTTCACGGGCAAGCTGCTGCCGGGCGAGAGCCTCACGATCCGCAATCTGGCCGCCATGCTGGGCACGAGCCCGATGCCCGTGCGCGAGGCGCTGCAGCGGCTCGTGGCGGAGCATGCGCTGACGCAGCTGCCGAACCGCACCTTCTGCGTGACCCCCTTCACCGCCGCCATGTTCCGCGAGCTGATGCGGGTGCGGATGGCGGTCGAGGGGCTGGCCGCCAATCAGGCGGTGCGGCGCATCACGCCCGAGACCATCGCCCGCCTGCGCGAGATCAATCTCGAGATGAAGGCGGGCGTCGAGGAGGGCGTGCCCACTGCGGTGATGACCGCCAACCGCGCCTTCCATTTCACGCTCTACGAGAGCGCCGAGATGCCGCAGCTTCTCGACATCATCAACGGGCTGTGGCTCCGCGCCGGGCCCTATCTGATGAACGCCCACCGCAAGCTCGACAATCCGACGCCCTTCCTGCGCGCGGGCACCCTCTTTCACGAACGGATCATCGCCGCCTGCGAGCGCGGCACCCCCACGGCGGCGGCCCGCGCCATCGCCGGCGACATCTGGCATTCGGCCCGCTACTTCCGCCGGAACGTGGATGTCATCAACGAGGCCACGCCTCCGGCCGCCGCCACGCCGCGGCGCGGCCGGCGCCGGGCCGAACCGAGCGAGAGCTGAGCCATGGACCTGACCGGAAAGACCGCCCTCATCACCGCGGGCGCAGGAGGCATCGGCCTCGCCATCGCCCGCCGCTTCGCGGATCTGGGCGCGCAGCTCTGCCTCTGCGACATCTCCGAGACGGCCATCGCCGAGGCGCAGGCGCTGTTGCCCGAGGCGCTGATCCTGCGGGCCGACGTCGCGCGCTCGGCCGATGTGCAGGAGGTGGTGGACCGTCTGGTCGAGCGGTTCGGCGGGCTCGACATCCTCGTCAACAATGCCGGCGTCTCGGGGCCCACCCGGCCCGTGGACGAGATCACCGACGCCGAATGGAACGACACGCTCGCCGTCAACATCACGGCGATGTTCTACATGGTGCGGGCCGCCGTGCCGCTCTTCCGTGCGGCGGGCGGGGGCGCGGTCATCAACATGGGCTCGGTCGCGGGCCGCGTGGGGATGCCGCTGCGCCTGCCCTATTCGGTGTCGAAATATGCCGTGCGCGGCCTGACCGAGACGCTCGCCATCGAGCTGGGCGAGATCGGCGTGCGGGTCAATGCGATCCTGCCGGGGCTGGTCGACGGCCCGCGCGGCCGGCGCATCATCGCCGAGCAGGCGCGGGAGCGCGGCCTCTCGCCCGAGGACTACACCCGTCTCTTCCTGCACAATATCTCGATGCATTCGATGGTGCAGATGGAAGAGGTGGCCGACATGGCGGCCTTCCTCGCTTCGGATCTCGCGCCGCATGTCTCGGGCCAGATGATCGGCGTCTGCGGCAATTTCGAGAGCTACCGCGCACCGCTGACCGTGCCCGCCTGACCGGAGGAACCGCATGGGCAAGGTGCTCGACCCGCTCGACCGCCGCATCCTCGCGCAGCTGCAGGAGGACGGGCGGCTCACGCACCGCGAGCTGGCCGACCGGGTGGGTCTGTCGCCCACGCCCTGCGCCCGCCGGGTGCGGATGCTCGAGGAAGCAGGCTACATCACCGGCTTCACCGCGCTTCTGGATGAGGCGCGGCTGGGCTTCGGCTTCTCGGTCTTCGTCTCGGTCAAGCTCGACCGGCAGATCGGCGATCAGCTGGCCACCTTCGAGAAGGCCATCGCGCTCTGCCCCGAGGTGGTCGACTGCTGGCTGATGACCGGCAACCGCGACTATCTCCTGCGGATCGCGGTGGCGGATCTCGCGGAGTACGAGCGGTTCCTGACCGGGCGGCTGACGAAGATCCCGGGCGTGGCCTCGCTCGAATCCTCGATCCCGATCCGCCGGGTGAAGGGGCGCCAGTCCCGTCTGGTCTGACCGCCCCGCCCCCCTCAGGCCCGCGCGGGGATCCGGCGGCCCTCCGTCAGCCCCGAGACCCGCTCGACGATGCTGCGGGCGTCGATGCCGAAATGGCGGTAGAGATCGCCGATGGTGCCGGTCTGGCCGAAATGCTCGACCCCGAGCGAGAGCGTGCGGTGCCCGCGCACCCCGCCGAGCCAGGCCAGCGTCGCGGGATGGCCGTCGATCACGGTCACGATCAGGCAGTCGCGCGGCACGTCGGCCAGCAGCCGCTCGACGAGGGCGCTGGCGCCGGTCTCGCCCAGAGCGCGCGCCCGCTGCGCCGCGGTCCAGCCCGCGTTCAGCCGGTCGGCCGAAGTCACGGCCAGCACGCCCACGTCGCGGCGCGCCTCGGCCATCTGGCCCGCGGCGCGGATCGCCTCGGGCGCGACCGCCCCCTGATAGGCGATCACCACCTCGCAGTTGCTGCCCGGCGGGCGCAGCCAGTAGCCGCCATCCACCGCGCCCTGCCGGAAGGCATCGTCGTGCCGCCGCCCCGGCTGCTCGAGCGGGTTCGTCGTCAGCCGCAGATAGACCGAGCCGCCGGTCGCGTCCCGGAGCCATGTGCGGGGATCGCGCCCCTCGTGGCCGTCGCGCTGGAGATAATCGAAGGCCCATTCCATGATGACGGAAAGCTCGTCCACGAAGGCGGGCTCGAAGGCCGCGAGCCCGTCCTGCGCCATGCCGATCAGCGGCGTCGAGATCGACTGGTGCGCGCCGCCCTCGGGGGCCAGCGTCACGCCCGAGGGCGTGCCCGCGATCAGGAAACGCGCATCCTGATAGCAGGCATAGTTCAGCGCATCGAGGCCGCGGCAGACGAACGGATCGTAGACCGTGCCCACCGGAATGAGCCGCCGCCCGAAGAGCGCATGCGAAAGGCCCGCCGCGCCGAGCGTCAGGAAGAGGTTCATCTCGGCGATGCCGAGCTCGATATGCTGGCCCTCGGGCCCGGCATCCCATTTCGCGGTCGAGGCGATGCGCCGCTCGCGGAACCGGTCGGCGCGGGCGGCGCGGGCGAAGAGGCCGCGGCGGTTCACCCAGGGGCCGAGGCCCGTGGTGCCGGTGACATCGGGCGAGGTGGTGACGATCCGCGCGGCCAGCGGGCTGTCGCCGCGGGCGAGCTCGTCGAGGATCTTGCCGAAGGCCGCCTGGGTCGAGATCTCGCGCTCGGAGGTGAGCGCGATCGGCGGCACGGCGAGCGGCGCGTCGGTCATCCGCCGCGGGCCCGCCGCGAAGAAGGGCACCGAGCGCAGGAAGCGCCGCAGCGCCTCGGGGTCCGCCACGCCTGCGAAGGGCTCCCATTCCTGCCCCTCGGGCACCCCCATGCGGCGCTGCCAGTCGGCCATCTGCGCCTTGGTCATCAGCCCGCCGTGGTTGTCCTTGTGCCCGGCGATGGGCGTGCCCCAGCCCTTGACCGTATAGGCGAGAAAGCAGGTCGGCCGGTCGTGATCCACTGCGGCGAAGGCCTCGGCCATCGTGTCCACGCAATTGCCGCCGAGGTTCTCCATCAGCAGCGCCAGCTCTTCGTCGCTGCGGCGGCCGATCAGCGCATTGACCTCGCCCTGATCGCCCAGATCCTCCATCAGCTGCGCGCGCCAGACTGCACCGCCCTCGTAGGTCAGCGCGGAATAAAGGTCGTTCGGGCAGCTGTCGATCCAGGCGCGCAGCCGCTCGCCCCCCGGCTCGGCGAAGGCCGCGCGCTGCAGGACGCCGTGCTTGAGCCGCACCACCTCCCAGCCGAAGGCGGTGAAGAGACCCTCGATCCGGCTCCAGAGCCCTTCCTGCACCACCCCGTCGAGCGACTGGCGGTTGTAATCGACGATCCACCAGCAGTTGCGCAGCCCGTGTTTCCAGCCCTCCTGCAGGCATTCGTGGATGTTGCCCTCGTCGAGCTCGGCGTCGCCCATCAGCGCGATCATCCGCCCCGGCGCCACATCGGCGCCCCAGGGCTTCGCGCGGACATAATCCTGGATCAGCGAGGCGAAGGCGGTGATGGCCACCCCGAGACCGACCGAGCCGGTCGAGAAATCCACGTCGTCCGTGTCCTTGGTGCGGCTCGGATAGGATTGCACCCCGCCGTAGCCGCGGAAATTCTCCATCTTCGCGCGGTCGAGATTGCCCATCAGATACTGCATGGCATGGAAGAGTGGCCCGGCATGCGGCTTGACCGCCACCCGGTCCTCGGGGCGCAGGGCCGAGAAATAGAGCGCGGTCAGGATCGAGACCATCGAGGCGGACGAGGCCTGATGGCCGCCCACCTTGATCCCGTCGACCTTCGGCCGGATGTGGTTCGCATGGTGGATCATCCAGTGCGACAGCCACAAGAGCCGCTGCTCGATCGCCTTCAACTCAGCCTGCATGGTCTTCTCCTCCGTCCCTCGCCCGAGGATAGGAGAAGCCGGGCGCCGCTTCTCACCAAAATCGTCGCGGCGGCGGGAAAGATTGGAGCCTTGCGCCAGAAGCGCGCCGCAGGTTGGCGGAAGCCTTCAAGAGGCAGAGCGAAGGCCGCGCCTCCTGCTGCCGGATCCCGTCGGTCAGGCGGGAAGGCGCACGGTCGCGGCGAAGCCGTCGCTCCGGCCCGGGCGCGGCGAGGCGAGATCGAGCGTGGCGCCCACCCGCTCGACGATGGTGCGCACGATCGAGAGGCCGAGGCCCGAGCCCTCGCCCGCGCCGGCCGCCCGCTCGAACCGCCGGGTCAGGCGGGGCAGCACGTCCGCCGGCACGGGCGGGCCGCCGTTCTGCACCCTGAGCAGGCCGTCCTCGGTCAGGGCGACCTCGACGGGCTCGTCGGGCCCGCCATGGCGCAGCGCATTCTCGATCAGGTTGCGGCAGAGGATGGCGAAGGCGTCGGGGTCGATCCGGCTCGGCACCGGCGTCCCGGGCAGCGTCAGCGCGAACCGCGCGCCGGCGCCCGCGCGGGTGAAGTCGCTCGCCACCAGCGACAGGATCGGCCGGAGGTCGGCGGGCGTGTCGGCCAGCGGGCGGCCGCCCTCGGCGCGGGCCAGCTGCATCAGCTTGTCGGCCAGCCGCGAAAGGCGCTTCAGGGTGGCCTCGATCTCGCCCGCGCGCATCGCGGCCTTGGGATCCGTCGTCTCGATCCGGATGCGCTGCGCCTGCGCGGTGGCGCCCGCCACCGGCGTGCGCAGCTCGTGCGCGGCATGGGCGGCGAAGGAGCGTTCGGCCTCGAAGGCGCGGCGCAGCCGCTCGAGGAGCTGGTCGGCCGCCGCCGCCACCGGCGCGATCTCGGCCGGAAGGTCGGCGCCCCCCACCGGCGCGAGATCGCCCGCGCCGCGCCGGGTCAGCGCATCGCGGAGCGCGCGCACGGGGCGGAAGCTCCAGCGCACCACCGCCACGATCCCCGCCAGCGCCAGCGGGATCAGCACCACGAGCGGCAGTCCCAGCGCCATGACCAGCTCCTGCGCGATCCGGGCCCGGTGGGCCAGCGGTTCGGCCACGGCGATGGTGAACGTCCCCTTCAGCGCCGCGTCGCAATAGAGCCTGTGCGTCGCCGTCTGCGTGAAGCCCGGGGCCGTGCAGGGCGGGAAGTCCGCAGGCTCGGCCCGGTGCGAGGCGATCAGGACCGCGCCCGCCGGATCGCGCACGAGGTAGGTATAGAATTCCTCGTGGGCGCGCAGCGCGGCGATGCGCTGGCTGACGCCCGGCTCCTCGCGGCCGAGGATCTCCATCACCGCAAGCGGCAACAGGCGCTGCGCCGTCTCTTCCAGCGCGGAATCGAACACTTCGTCCAGCTCGCCATGCAGCAGATGCGCGGTGAAGCTGGCGCTGGCGAGCCAGAGCAACGTGACGCCCGCGCCCAGCATCAGCGCGAGGCGGGCCTGCAGCGAGCGCACCCTCACGGGCAGCCGAGCCTGTAGCCCAGGCCCCGCACCGTCTCGATCACCGAGTGGTCGAGCTTGCGCCGGAGGCGGCTCACATAGACCTCGATGGCGTTGCTCTCGATCTCGGCCTCGAAGGACCAGAGCCGCTCCTCGAGCTGCGCCTTGGACAGCACTTGATTGGGCCGCGCAAGGAAGGCCTCGAGCAGCACCCATTCGCGCGCCGTGAGCGGCACCGGGCGGCCCTCGCGGCGGATGGTGCGGGCGGCGAGATCGACCTCGAAGGCGCCGAGCCGGACGACCGGGTTGGGATTGCCGCCGTAGCGCCGGGCCACCGATCCGATCCGCGCGGAAAGTTCGGCCAGATCGAAGGGCTTCACGAGATAGTCGTCCGCCCCCGCATTCAGCCCGTCGATCCGCTCGGTGATCTGGTCGAGCGCGGTCAGGATGATGACCGGCGTGCTGTCCCCCCGCGCCCGGCGCTTGCGCAGGAAGGGGATGCCCAGCCCGTCGGGCAGCATCAGGTCGAGCAGCGCCAGATCGTAGGTCGCGACGGCGAGGGAGTCGTCGGCCTCGGAGAGGCATTTCGCCCGATCGACCGTGTGACCGGCCTCGGCCACATGGTCGGCCACCGCATTGCCCAGCACCTCGTCGTCCTCGATCAGCAGGATACGCATGTCACTCACCACCAGACGGTTTCCGCTCATTCTCCGCACTTCGCCTGACACCAGGCTGACAGCCTTTCGCGCCACCTGTCAGGTGACCGTAAGGCGCGCCCGGCAGACAGGAGGCGATCCGGTGGAGGCAGAGGCATGAGGCCAGGGATGCGGACGATGGCGCTGGTCGCCGCGGTGCTGGCGGCGCCCGCCGCGGCGGATGACGAGTGCAGCGTGGCCATGGCCGACTGGCAGCCCCGCGCGGCCGTCGAGGCGCTGGCGGCCCGCGAAGGCTGGACGATCCGGCGGCTCCATGTCGACGACGGCTGCTACGAGATCGACGGCTGGGACCGCGAGGGCTTCGAGGTCGAGGTGATGCTCGATCCGGGCAGCCTCGCCGTGGTCGAGATCGAGCGGGAAGAGCGGCGGCGCCCGAAGGACAGACGGAAGTGACCGGCCTTCGCGTGGGGCCCGCAACCGCCTCCGCGGGTCAGACCAGATCGACCGGACGCAGGCCCGGCAGCGCGGCCAGCGCCGCCTTGGCGGCGGCAGAGGGGACGGGTTCGCGCGCGCCATGCCGCCCGCCGCTGCTCCGCCCACGCCGGCCGTGGTCCCCGAGGCCGCGGGTCGTTCTCGGGCCGGTGCCGCCGATGATCCCGATCCGCATGGCCCCTCCCCCGCTCACGTCGCCTCTGCATCAAGGGGCGTCGCATTCCTACGCATGATGCACGCTTATGCATCACTCTCAAGACATTCTTTGATCCAGTCGAGCAGCGCCCGGCAGGCCGGCGAGGGCTCGCGGCCGAAGGGCACGAGCACATGGTAGCGGTCCTCGGGCACGAGCGAGGTCCGGCCCACGCGCACGAGCCGCCCCTCGGCCAGGAGCCGCGAGAGGAGCAGCGCCCAGCCGAGTGCCACCCCCTCGCCGTTGATCGCGGCCTGAATCGAGTCGGTGTGATGGTTGAACCGCAGCCGGCTTGCATCCGAGGCCCGCGCCAGCGCCGGATCGAGCCCGAGGCTGCGCGCCCAGGACTTCCAGGTGAGCCAGGCCGGGTTCACGCTGTCCGAGGCGATCAGGGGCAGGCTGCGCGGATCGGCGGTCGCGGCCTCGAGCCCCAGCCGCTCGAGCAGCGCGGGGCTGCAGACCGGGAAGACCTCGTCGCGGTGATCGGCCACCGATCGCCCGTCCTCGAAGGGCGGACGGCTGTAGCGGATGGCCAGATCGACCCTCTCCTTGCGCAGATCCCCGGTCGCATCCTCGGCCACCAGCTTCAGCTTGACCTCGGGGTGCAGGGACCGGAAATCGGCCAGCCGCGGCAGCAGCCAGAAGTGGCTGAAGGCCAGCGAGGCGCGCACCGTCACCGTGTCCGGCGCGAGCGGCTGGCGGATGGTCTCGATCATCTCGGCCATGCGCCCGAAGGCCCCGGTGACGGTGGCGGCCAGCGCCGCGCCCTCGGGCGTCAGCACCACCCGGCGGTGAGCGCGCAGGAAGAGGGGCGTGTTCAGGTCGGTCTCAAGGAGCTTGATCTGGCGGCTGACCGCGGCCTGCGTCACCCCGAGCTCATTCGCGGCGAGCGTGAAGCTCTCGAGCCGCGCCGCCGCCTCGAAGGTGGCGAGCGCGCCGAGGGAGGGAATGCTGCGGCGAAGCGGAAGCATAGGGCGGCCCGGGCTGCATCCATAACCGGTGGTTATCCAACCTGCACGGATTTCTGCAGTTGAGCAAGAGTGTCGCAGCCCGGATCCTGCGCGACACCGGCGGATCCCCCGAGCCATCCGCCGGCCAGCCCCGCCGCGCCTCCGGCCCCGCAAGGATCCTCCGTCCATGGCCCATCCGTCAGATCTGCTCCCCCTCCTTCACAGCCAGCGGTCGGGCTTCTCGCTCGCCCGGCCCTTCTATGCCGACGCCTCGGTGCATCAGGCCGATCTCGAGACGATCTGGTATCGCAGCTGGATCTTCGCGGCCTCGGCGGCCGAACTGCCGCGCGCGGGCAGCTATGTCACGCTGCAGCTCGGGCGCTATCCGCTGGTGATCGTGCGGGGATCGGACGGGGCGGTGCGGGCCTTCCACAATTCCTGCCGCCACCGCGGCAGCCGCATCTGCTCGAAACCCTCGGGCCAGGCGGCGAAGCTGGTCTGCCCCTATCATCAATGGACCTACGAGACGGACGGGCGGCTGCTCTGGGCCCGCGACATGGGCCCGGAATTCGAGCCCGCCCGCCACGGGCTGAAGCCCGTCGCCTGCGAGATCGCCGCGGGCATGGTCTTCCTCTGCCTCGCCGCGGATCCGCCCGATTTCTCGGAGGTGAAGGCCGCCGCCGACCGCTATGCCGCGCCGCACCGGCTTGACGAGCTGAAGGTCGCGCACCGCTCCTCGATCCTCGAGAAGGCGAACTGGAAGCTGGTGATGGAGAACAACCGCGAGTGCTATCACTGCGCCGGGTCGCATCCCGCGCTCTGCCGCACCTTCAACGACGATCCCGACCTCGTGGGATCGGACGACAGCCTGTCCTCGCCCGCGGGCGCCGCCCATGTGGCACGCTGCGAGGCGGCGGGGTTGCCCTCGCGCTATCTGATCGGCGGCGACGCGCAATGGCGGCTGGTGCGGATCCCCTTCGTGGGCGAGGCGGTGAGCTACACGATGGACGGCAGGGCCGCCGCGCCGCGGATCCCCGGCGTTCCCTTCGACAATGCGGGCTCTCTGCTCTTCTTCCATTATCCCAACACCTGGAACCACTTCCTCTCGGACCATGTGCTGAACTTCCGCATGCTGCCGGTCAGCCCGACCGAGACGGAGGTCACCACGACCTGGCTCGTCCACAAGGACGCGGTCGAGGGGCGCGACTACGATCTCGCCCGGCTGACCGAAGTCTGGACCGCCACCAACGACGAGGACCGTCGCGTGGTCGAGGAGAACCAGATCGGCGTCTCCTCGCCCGCCTACGAGCCCGGCCCCTATTCCGTCCGGCAGGAGAGCGGCGTGATCCAGTTCGTCGACTGGTATGTGCGCACCATGACGGCGGGCCTCGCCGGTCCCTCCGCCATGGCCGCGGAATAGGCCATGGTCCGCCCGCGCCTGAACTGGGCCGCCGAGCCCTGGAGCGACAGCGAAGAGCTGGAATGCGCGATGGTCATTCCCGAGACCGAGACCTGCGCCACCTTCGCCTTCCGGGCGCCCTCGGGCGCCTGGTTCGACTATCAGCCGGGTCAGTTCCTGACGCTCGACCTGCCGGTGCCCGGCGGGCGGGTGCAGCGGACCTACACGATCTCCTCCTCGCCCTCGCGGCCGCTGTCGCTCTCGGTCACGGTCAAGGCGCAGCCGGGCTCGATCGGCGGGCGCTGGATGCTCGACAAGCTGAAGCCCGGCATGCGGATCAAGGCCTACGGGCCGGCGGGGCAGTTCACCTCGCTGCGGCACCGAAGCCCGAAATACCTGTTCATCTCGGCGGGCTCCGGCATCACGCCCATGATGTCGATGACCACCTGGGCCTGGGATTCGGGCGAGATGCCCGACATCGTCTTCGTCCACGCGGCCCGCAGCCCGGCCGAGATCATCTTCCGCCGCAGGCTCGAGCAGTTCGCCCGCCGCGTGCCGGGCCTGCAGTTGCGCTTCACCGTCAAGGAGGAGGATCCGTTCTCGGTCTGGACGGGCTATCGCGGCCGGCTCTCGCAGATCATGCTGGGGCTGATGGCGCCCGACTATCTCGAGCGTGAGGTGTTCTGCTGCGGGCCGGAGCCCTTCATGCAGGCGGTGCGCGAGATGCTGGTCTCGCTGGGCTACGACATGGACCGCTATCACGAGGAGAGCTTCGCGGCCCCCGCGCTCGAGGAGCTGCCGGTCGACATCCCCGAACCCGCCGCCGTTTCCGAGCTCTGTTTCGCGGCCTCGGGGGTGCGGGTCGCCTGCGACGGCACCGAGACGGTGCTGGCGGTGGCCCGGCGCGCGGGGCTGAACATCCCCTCGGGCTGCAACTTCGGCCTCTGCGGCACCTGCAAGGTGCAGAAGATCGAGGGCGAGGTGGCGATGGTCCACAACGGCGGCATCTCGGACGAGGAGATCGCGGCGGGTACGATCCTCGCCTGCTGCGCCCGGCCGCAGGGGCGCGTGACGCTGGACCTCTGACGCACCTTCGGGGGCGCGCAAGGCTCCGGACGACGGCGCGGACTGCCCTTGCGGGGCCTCACCCACGCGATGCGCCGGATTTCGTCCCGCGCGCGCCGCACACCAGCCCCGCACGGCGGGGCAAAGGCCGCGGGCCGCGCGGCTTCTCCTTGATTTTCCCGGACATTGCGGGTCCTCTGTGCGAAAGGGGAAACGGGTCCTCGCGGCGCCGGATCCTCTCATCCAGAGACAGGAGCGGTCATGTACCAACATATTCTCATTGCCACCGACGGGTCCGAAACCGCCGGCAAGGGGCTCGACCACGGCCTCACCCTCGCGCGGGCGCTCGGCGCGAAGGTGACGATCATCACGGTGACCGAGGCCTTTCCGCTCTATGCCGCCTCGGCCGGCGAGGCCTGGGTCGCCCCGGTGGAGCTCGATACCGAATATGAGGCGCGGCAGAAGGAGCGGGCCGAGGGCATCCTCAAGGACGCCCGCGAGGCCGCCGACCGGATGGGCGTCTCGGCCGAGGTGCTGCATGTGCCGGGCTCGCTGCCGGCCGAAGCCATCGTCGAAGCCGCCCGCAGCCGCGACTGCAGCCTGATCTGCATGTCCTCGCACGGGCGGCGCGGGCTGGGCCGGCTCCTCCTCGGCAGCCAGACGGCCGAAGTGCTGGCCCACAGTCCGGTGCCGGTTCTCGTGGTGCGCTGACAGGGCGCGAATGAGGGAGGGGCGGCCCCCGCCGCCCCGCAGGCCAGATGTCCGACGATCCGCTTCCCCCTCCGCTTCTGGACCTGCTCGCCCTCGCGGCGCGGCAGCCCGAAGAGCTTTTGTCGCTCACCGAGGCCGAGGAGGAGATCGTGCGGAGGGCCGAGCGGCTGACGGATCTGGGCCTCTTCCGCATCGTCACGGCGCGGCGCTACCGGCTGACCGAGGCGGGGCGCCGGGCGCTGGCCCGCAGCCCGGCCAGGCCGGGATCCGGGGCGGGCTGGCTCGGCCGTCTCTTCGGCCGGGGCGGGAGCTGAAGGCGGCTCAGACGCCGGTCGGCACCGAAACCCGGCAGCGCACCCCGTCGGGCTCGAAGCTGACCTCGGCGCCGCCGCCCTCGGCATAGGCGAAGGCGTGGCGGATCACGGTCTGGCCGAAGCCCGACCGGGTGGGCTCGGACACCGGCGGGCCGCCGCGCTCGAGCCATTCGAGGCAGACCACGTCCGCAGGCTCGTCCGCGCCCGGAAGGCCACGGACCCTGACCTGCCCCTCAGGCGTCGAGAGCGAGCCGTATTTTGTGGCGTTGGTCGCGAGCTCGTGGATCACGAGGCCGAGCGCGATGGCCGAGCGCGGCTCGATCTCGACATCGGGCACCTCGACGAGGATGCGCTGCGAGAAGCCCTCGTTGTAGGGCGCCAGTTCGCGCACCAGCACGTCGCGGATCGAGATGTCGCTCCAGGACTTGTCGGCAAGCAGGTTGTGCGTCGCGGCCAGCGCCTGAATGCGGGCGGTGAAGGCCTTCTGATAGCCCTCCAGCGTCTCCTCGCTGTGCATCGTGCGGCGGCTGATCGACATGACCAGCGCGAGCGTGTTCTTGACCCGGTGATCGAGCTCGCGCAGCAGAAGCTGCTGGTGGCGCTCGGCCGCCTTGCGCTGCGACAGGTCCACCATGGTGATGACGCAGCCGCTGACGGCCTCGCCCGGCACCTGAAGCGGCGCCGCGCTGATGAGATAGAAGGGCGTGCCCTCGGCCGCGACCGCCTCGATCCCCTGCACCGGAATGCCCTCGGTGGCCTGCGCCACGATCTCGCCCAGCGTGAGGAGCCCGGTGCCGTCGCCCACGCTCAGATCCATGACCTCCGACAAGGGCCGGCCGATGGCCCCGCTGCCCGCGAGCACCGCCGCGGCGCCGCTCAGATGCGTGATGAGGCCCAAAGTGTCGCAGACGAAGACGGGCTCGTTCGCGCAGGCGATGATGGCCAGCGCCGCCTTCTCGTTCTGGCGCGACCGTTCGGCCGCGAGCTGCTCGGTGAAATCGGTGAAGGTGACGGCATGGCCCGACACGGTGCCGAGCCGCAGCTTCCCGCAGGAGAGCATCACCTGCCGCTCTGCGCCGGCCACGCCGAGCGGGATCCGGCGGCGGCGGAGCCTGCCCTCGAGGATCTCGCTCTCGAGCGCCGGATCGCCGGTCAGCTCGGACAGCCGCATCCCCTCGAGTTCGGGCAGCGGCCGGCCCACAAGATCGGCCAGCACGGCATTCGCGTAGAGGACGCGCCCGGTGTTGTCGAGCGCGGCCGCCCCGATCTCCATCATGTCGAGGAAGCTGCGGCAGATGTCGGGATCGCCGCCGATCACATAGACGTCGGTGTCGTCGGACGCGCCCACCACAAGGGCATCGACATCGCCCTGACGGATGGCCTTCAGCGTCTCTTCGGCCTCGTGGAGCCGTCGGCGGAGCTCGTCGATCTCGGCCGGGGTCACGGGCCCTACTCCATGTCCATCTTGAGGTTCACCAGCACCTGCTCCTTGTCGGACAGGTCGCCGATGATCTTGCGGATCGGCACCGGCAGCTCGCGCACGAGGGTGGGGATCGCCACGATGCTGTGTTCCTTGGCGAGCCGCGGATTCTGCTTCAGGTCGATGACCTCGACCTCATACTGGCCGGGCAGGTTTTCCTCGCAGATGCGGCGGAGGTTGCTGATGGCGGCCAGAGATTTGGGGGTCTGACCCGCGACATAGAGGACGAGGCGACGCATGCTCACTCTCCCTTATTCATCAAGAGGTCCGCGAAACGCTCGTTTCCGCGGCTTCGGGCCAGGGTATCGGCATCGGCCAGCCGTTGTCGCTCGTGCGCGCTCTCGCTCTCCACCAGCGCCTTGAGCGCGATCTCCTCGGCCTGCAGCTCCGCCTCGAGCGCCTCGATCTGCGCGCGCGCCCGGCGGCGGCGCTGCTCGATCTGCTGCTGGAGCCGGCCGAGCTCGGTCTGCCGCTCGATCTCGGCCCGGCGCAGCCGCGCCTCCTCGGCCTTGCGGGCGGTGCCGGTGAGCGCCCCGCCCTCGCCCAGATGCGGCGGCAGGAGCGAGATGCCGCGATCGCTCATCAGGAACTCGCGCACCTGGTTCGAATGGGCCATGCCGCGGGCCTTGAGCAGATAGAGCTCGCGGTTGAACTCGCCATTCACCTCGCGGTTCAGCATCAGCACCCAGCCATCCATCAGCGACGACAGGCCCGCATCGGTCGTGGCCTCGTTCTGGCTGTGGGCGAGATGGGTGAAGATGCCGGTGATGCCGCGGTTCTTGAGGAAATCGACGATCCGCAGCAGCATCGACTGCACCTCGAGCCGGTCGCCGCTCTCGGTGAAGGCCGAGATCGGGTCGAGCACCACGACGGAGGGCTCGAAGCGCATCACCTCGCGCAGGATCACCGCCAGATGCATCTCGAGGCTGTAGAAGGTGGGCCGCGTCGCCATGAAGCGCAGCAGGCCCGCGTCGCGCCAGCGCCCGAGATCGAGGCCCAGCGAGCGCATGTTGCGCACCGCCTGATCGGCCGCCTCCTCGAAGGAGAAATACATGGCCCGCTCGCCCCGCGCGCAGGCGGCGGCGGCGAAATGGGCGGCGAGCGAGGATTTGCCCGCGCCGGCCACGCCCGAGACGAGGATCGAGGAGCCGCGGAAGAAGCCGCCGCCCGCCATCATCGCATCGAGATCGGGCACGCCCGAGGCGATGCGCTCCTCATGGACCTGATGCAGCAGCCCCAGCGCGCTGACGGGCAGCACCGAGAAGCCGTCGGTGTCGATCAGGAACGGATATTCGTTGGTCCCGTGCGCCGTGCCGCGGTATTTCACGATGCGCAGGCGGCGGGTCGAGATCTGGTTCTCGACCCGGTGGTCGAGCAGGATCACGCAGTCCGAGACATATTCCTCGAGCCCCTGCCGCGTCAGCGCGCCGTCGCCCCGCTCGGCGGTGATGACGGTGGTGAGCCCGCGCTCCTTCAGCCAGTCGAACAGCCGCCGGATCTCGGCCCGCAGGATCGCGGGGTTCGAGAAGGCCGAGAACAGGCTTTCGATCGTGTCGAGAACCACGCGCTTGGCGCCCACCGTGTCGATGGCCAGCTCCAGTCGCAGGAACAGCCCCTCGAGGTCGTAGTCGCCGATCTCGGCCACTTCGGAGGGATCGACCGCGATATGTTCGATCGCGATCTTCTCTTCCTCGATCAGCTTGTCGAGCTCGAAGCCCAGCGAGGCCACGTTGTTCACGATGTCCTCGGGGCGCTCCTCGAAGGTCACGAAGACGCCCGGCTCGCCGTGGTCGCGCACGCCGTTGATGAGGAAGGTGGAGGCGAACAGGGTCTTGCCGCAGCCCGCGGACCCGCAGACGAGGCTCGGGCGTCCGGTGGGCAGTCCGCCGAGTGTCAGCTCGTCGAACCCCTGGATGCCGGTCGGCGACTTGCCGATCCCCAACTGAGACGTCATCGGTCCATCACCTCGGCTTAACAAGACCCGCGGCCGTTCGAGGCCGCCGGGTTGCGAGAAGTATATCCCGTGCTGCGGATTCTCAACTGTCCTTGAGCACTATTTTCAGGCCTGTGCGCCGCTGCCGCGGGATCCGCCGCAGCGGCGCACAGGCCGCAGGTTGTATGGCAGCGGGCCGCTTCCACCCTGTCGCCCCAGCCCTTGGGGTGCCGGGTCAGGCTCCTCCGGCCGCGGCCGGAGCGGAGGCCCGTCCCCGGAGCGGGCGCCGCGGACGCGGACTCACGACGGCTGCTTCGCGCGGTGCAGCCTCTCCACCGCCGACCGGATCGGCCGCGTCACCTTCCAGGAGGTGCTGGAAAGGATCGCGGCGTGGCGCGCCTCCATCTCTGCGATCTGAAGACGGGCCGCGGCCAGTTTCCCGGTGGCGTCCTTCCGCTGGCGCTCGAGCGCCTCGCCCTGCCCCTCAAGCTCTGCCACGCACTGCTCGAGCTCGGCCACGCGCTGCTCGAGCGCCGCCACGCACTGCTCGAGCGCCGCCGCGCGCTCGGCCAGCGCGCCCGCGTGGCGTTCGAGCTCGACCACATGAGCCGCGCGGTGCCGCAGGTTCTGGCGCAGATCGTCCACCTCGCGCTCGAGCGCGGCGCGGGCCGCCTCCACCGCCGGCAGACGCTCCCGCGCCTGAAGCTCGGCCGGGGCCGTCGCCTCGATCTCGGCCGAGAGCTGGCGGGTCATGGCCTCCAGATGCACCGTGGCATGGCGCAGGCGGGCCTCGGTGTCGGCCTGCGCGCGCCGCAGGAGCGCGAGTTCCTCCTCGCGCATCGCCTGCTCCGCCTTTTCGGCCTCCTCTCCGTCCCGGCCCTGCGCGCTCGCCCTGGCCGCGTCGCGCGCGACCATCCCCAGCATCGGCGTGGCGCGGTCGACCTCCGCCCGGATCCCGTCGAGCTCGGCCCAGTCCTCGGCCGTCTCGCCCGTAGCGGCCCAGCGGCCGAAGATCTCCTGCGGGCGGCGGATCCAGTCCGGCGGCAGCACGCCCTCGCGCGCGCTGGCAGAGCGGAAGTGGCGCAGCTCGTCGGCGAGGAAATCGCGGATGGCCGGGGCGGCCGCATCCGCCGTGCGGGGGAAGCGCAGCCCGAGCCCCTCGCCGATCCGCGCCACCGTGGCGCGCCAGTCCGACAGGAGCGCCTCGTAGGACACGAAGAGGCGCGGCTCCTGCCGGGTCTCGGCCTCGGCCTCGAGCACATGGCGCAGCCAGAGAAGCTGCCCCCACCCCGGAGGCCAGCCCTCGCGCCGCGAGAGCGAGGCCGCCACCTCGTCCGGGGCGCGATGGGTGCAGACGAAGAGCGGCCGGAAGCCCGCCTCGGCCAGCACCTCCTTCCAGAAGGGCAGCAGGCGGCAGATGCGCGGGTCCTTCAGCACGATCAGGCTCGACCGGCCGAATTCCTGCGCCATCACCTCGGCCGCGCGCTGCCGGAACTCGCCCAGCCGCGGCGAGCGATACCACTCGGGGTTGAAGGGCGCCCAGTCATCCCACGCGGACCCCCCCGAGGCGAGGATCGCATCGTTCAGGTGATAGACCTGAAGCGACTCGAAATGGCCACGGGGATTGAACGCGGTGGAGGGCATCAGATCCTGCGGCAGGTCGCAGCCCATCTGCGCGAGGACGCCCGCGAGGGCGGAGGTGCCGGAGCGGTGCATCCCGAGGACGATGAGGGCGATCCGCGGTGGGGAGGCTTGGACGAGTGACATGACGATCGATAACCCCTGTCAGAGACGGTCCGGGCGCGCGGCGGCGGCAGGCCGGGCGCCCGTCCTGTGGAGGGCGGTGCATGGAGGGAGAGGTGCGACGCGATCCTCGGGACGCGGAGGCGCCCCGGCCCTGCTCGCATTCCCGCGGCAGGCGGGCCGCCGGTTGCCGCGCGCGCGGGCCGCGGCGCGCGAAGCGACGGCGTGCCGCGACCGGCGCCTCCGCCTCCTGCCCGTCCCTGCCTCTGCCGGAGCCTCCATCGCGCCCCCCGCTCAACGCTCGCCGGGCGCGGCCTGAAGCGCCGCCACGGCTTTCTCGAGGGCCGTGATGCGGTCGGCCTGATGCATGACGATCTGCAGCAGATGCTCGGTCAGCCGGCGCCGCAGCGCCTCGGGATCCGGAGGCGGCTCGATCTCGGCATGTTCGGACGGGAAGTCGATCCCGAAGCGGGTGCGCAGATAGTCGAAGAGCGGGCGGGCCTCGTCGACGATCCGGTCGGTCCCGCGATAGTCGAGCATCCGGGCCGCGACATCCGCGAGCACCGGAGCGGCGCGCAGGTTCAGGCCCTCGAACGCCCCGTCGAAGATCCCGGGCAGCGTGTTGCCGGGCAGGCGGGTGTTGTAGAAGATGCGCAGCGCCGCCTCGTCGGCCGTGACGCGCGCCTGCCGCCGCTTCGCCGGCGGGGCGAGCGCGACGCCCAGCACCTCCGCGACATCCTCGACCACGTTCTTCTGCCTCAGGTAGGGCCGCACCGTCAGCAGGTCGGGCACCGCCTCGCCCCAGACCTGGAAGCCGGAATAGACCTTCACCTGCTGGCGCGCCATCTCGGCGAAGGGTCGCACGGGGCCTTCGTAATTCTTGTGGAAGATCGACCATTGGCTGTAGGCCGAGGGCAGCCATTCGTGCGGGTCGCGCACATAGGCCAGAAGCCGCAGCCGCACATGGCGCCGCAGTTCCTCGACGAAGGGCAGCATGGTGAGCACCTGCCCGTAGATCCCCTCGTTCGACAGGATGAAGCGGCTGCAGCCCGCGGCGCGCTCCCGCTCGGCCAGCACGTCCGCGAAGCGGCGGGCATGGGCCTGCATCTCCGGCGGCTCCGAGCGGAAGAAGGCGGGCTGCCCGGAGAGGCCGTGGAAGGCGGGATCGAGCATGTCGAACCACATGCCGAGATAGTCGACGCCCTGCCTGCGCAGCGCGTCCGCGTTCTGCTCCAGCGCCGTCTGGATCGAGGAGGTCCCCGTCTTGCCCATGCCGATGTGCAGAATGACTTCCATGCGCCCTAAACCCTCTGCTGATCCAGCTTGTGCACGAAGACCGAGGACAGGCCGCACTGCGCGGCCAGCGCGGGCCAGAGCCGCTCGATCAGATGAAACTCGGTCCCGTCGTTGGGAATGGGTTCGTTGGGCCAGGGGTAGCCCGCGCCGAACAGGTCGTTCATCGCCCGCACCACCGCGCTGCGGACAAAGAACATGTTGCCCACCGGGAAGAGCAGCGGATTGTCGGGCAGCGGGCCCGGCAGGCGCGGCGCGACCCGCGGCAGCAGCGCGCGCGAGGCGTCCCACGGGATGAAATAGGGATCGAACGGCGCCACGAGGCCCACGCCTGGGTTGCGCAGATTCGTCGCCGCATCCGACAGGGACGCCTCATCCCCGAGGAGGATGCGCAGGAGGAAGGCGCGCCAGATGTCGCCGCTGTCCGTGGTGGCGAGCGACTTCTTCTGATGCAGGTGGCACCAGATCTCGTCCTCGCCCGCCGCGCCCCCGGGCAGGAAGAGCTGCAGGAAGGGCAGGATGTCGCGCCCGCGGTTGGGCCGGACCAGCACCTCGGGCGCAAGCCCCACCGCCGCCATCAGCGTGCGGATCTCGTCCGCCTTCCGGTCGCTGTCGGTGGTGACGACGATCCGGCTGGCACAGCGGTAGGCCGCGTGCCGGCGCACGTCCTGCGCCAGATCGTCGGTGTAGAAGGCATGGACATGCAGCGAAAAGCGCGGCAGCTCCGTGGCTTCTGCGGTGCCGTAGGGGGCGATCCGCAGCTTGCGGTGGACCCAGTTGTCGGCGTCCGCCAGCCTCTCCTCGACCTCGGCCAGATCGCGCCACATGCGGCGGCGGCCGTAGCGCATCATCTTCTCGCGCTCGAGGATGCGGAACTCGGCCTGCTCCGGCTCGTGGAAGAGCATCGGCGCGTCGATCTCGCTCGCGCCGCGCACGAAGTAGCGCTGCGTGGCGAGCCGGTCGAGGAGCGCGCGGCGGATGCGGGCGAAGAGCCCGTCCGCCTCGGGCGCAGCCTCGCGCGCGGGCCCGGGGGTCTTCCGCGGCAGGTCGAGCAGCGCCTCGGCCGCGGCGGCGGGATTGCCATATTCGACGGTGCGGATCCGGCCCGATCGGCGGTAGACCGCATCGCCGAAGCCGCTCGCCCCCTCGAAGAGCACGATCCGGCACCCGGCCGCCAGCGCGTCGAACACGACGTTCGGCAGCGGATCGAGCCGCGACGAGACGAACATCGCATCCGCGGCCGCGAGCACATCCGGATAGGCCGGCCCCGCCGGCAGCAGGAAGAGATTGCCCTCGGGCCGCCCCGCGCCGATCTGGCGCAGGTGGTAGCTCATCCATACCCCGAACTCCATGTCCTCGGGATTGAGCCCGTCGCCGATCCAGAGGAACAGCGTGTCGGGATCGCGCGCCGCGCAGATCTGGGCCGCCATGGCGAAGATGTCGGGGCCCTTGCGCCACTGGAGATGCCCCGCGCCGCAGACGAGGCGCACATGCGCGCAGTCGCGCCCGATCAGCGCCGAGATCCGCTCCCGCGCCTCGCGGATGCGGTCCTCGGTGCAGCCTCCCATCCGGACCGGGCGCTGCGGCAGGATCCGCGTGTCGCGGTCGATGTCGCACTCCACGTCGCGTAGCCAACCGGTCCAGCTTTGCCGGACGTGATCCGAGGAAAAGATCAGCAGATCGGAAAAGAGCGAGGTCAATGTCACCTTGTAATTCGGATAGGTGTAATCGGTATATTCGTGAATATAGGTCGCGAAGGGAATGTCCCGCGCGACGGCATAGCGAACGAGCGGAACGGCCTCCACCGAATTGAGGATCGCGAAATCTATCCTGGTGAAACTTTCTTGAGAGAGAAAAAGAATATCCCCAAAAGGATTTTCCGAAATCACAAGATCGCAGACATGATCGATAAAATCCTCCAGCAGGGCGCCGCCCCGCACTGCGACGACAACCACATTGCAAGTCTCGGCCGCCTCGCGCGCCAGATCGAGCCCCACCACAGGGGCGCCGGTCCGCGACAGCTCGTGCACGGCGATGAGGCAGGTCTGCACGTTTGGGTTGTAGGTCCGCCGCCCGGCGTGGTGCTTGTCGCGCAGACTCGCCAGCGTGCGCCGCCCCTCCTTCCAGCCGTGTTCGAGATAGTGGAGGAAGGGATCGATCTTCGCCTTCGCGATGTCGGGATACCAGGCCCGGTAGGCCTCGTGCGAGAAATCCGACACGGCCCGGTCGACCGGATCGCCCAGACGGATCAGTTCGCAGGCCAGATGGCAGGCGTCGGGTTCGCCGAGGGCAATGGCCTCCGACAGGGCGGGCAGGGTCGTCAGGTCCTCCAGCACCTTGTCGAGCCCGGAAATCTGCGCCTTCAGCTCGTCGTAGACGCTGGCTTCTCCGACCGGCGGGCGGCGGAAATCCGGCCTTTCGGCAAGCACCTGCCCGGGTGCGAGGCTGCGCCAGAGGTCGTCGAGGTCGCTCATGTGCCGCTGTCCGGGAAGGCCGTGCGCAGAAGGTCGAGCGCCGTGGCCACCGCCACCTCCTGCCGGGCGAGGATGCGCAGGAAGGGCGGCAGCACCGGGCTCGTGGCGATCATGCCGCCCAGCCGCAGCAGCCGCAGCCGCCCCGCCTCGTCGAGCTCGGCCCGCAGCCCGCGGGGACTGGCCCGGCCCGCGCGCTCTTCCTCGGTCAGCTCGCCCGTCTCGAACGCCCGGTCGAGGAACAGGAGCGGCCGCGTCGGATCGAGGAGATGGTGGCCCAGCCACTTCGGCAGGTCCGCGAGCAGGGCGAACGGGCCCGAGGGCGGCCGCAGATGTTCGATGAGGATCGCGCTCCGGTTGCGCTCGAGAAGCCCCTTCAGGCCGAGACCGCTGCCCGGAAGGGCAAAGAGAACGAAGGTTTCCTGCCAGTTGGCAAGGAAATCTTTATTCGAATCGCCCAGAAAGGCATTGCTCGTCACAGCCAGCATGATCTCACAACGGCAGGTCCATGCCGGTGGTTGATAGCGATCATCGTCTGCCGCGTCCACAGCAATTTCTACCTCAGGCTGTGTCTTTCTCGCCTTGAGGAACAATGAGGCTTGACATCGGATCTGACTCAATACAATCGGAAGTAGTTTAAGCCGCGCAGGGCTTGGCGAGGAACATGTGATGAAAGTTCTGGTAATAGGCGGCTGCGGTTTTATCGGGTCACATGTCGTCGACCTTCTGTTGCAGGAGGGCTGTCGGGTGCGGGTCTTCGGCCGACGGCCCGAGGCCTTCCGTCCGCCGCTTGCCGGCGTCGATTATGTCATGGGCGACTACAGCGACCCGGCTCTGGTGTTCCGGGCGCTGCACGACGTCGAGGCGGTGCTCCATCTGGCGAGCGCGACGGTGCCCGCGACCGCGAACCTCAACCCGGGGCTCGACATCGAAGCCAATCTTCTGGCGACGGTGCGGCTTCTCGACGTGATGCGCGCGACGGGCAAGCGGCGGCTCGTGTTCCTCTCGTCCGGCGGCACGGTCTATGGCGTGCCGCAGGCCGATCCGGTGCCCGAGGAGCATCCGCTGCGCCCCATCGGATCCTACGGCATCGTGAAGGTCGCGATCGAGAGCTACATCCGCATGGAGCAGGCGCTCTACGGGCTGGCGCCCGTGGTGCTGCGCGCCTCGAACCCCTACGGGCCGCGACAGGGCCACACCGGCGTGCAGGGGATCATCGGCACCCACCTGTGGCGCGCCGCGCGCGGCGAGCCGGTCGAGATCTGGGGCGACGGGCAGGTGACGCGCGACTTCATCCATGTCCGCGATCTGGCGGCGCTCTGCGTTGCGACCCTGCGCTCGGACACCTGCGGCTTCTTCAACGCGGGCAGCGGCACCGGCACCTCGGTGGCCGAGATCGTGGCCGGGATCGACCGCACCGTCCAGGCTTCGGGCGGCCCGCCCGTCCGCGCGCTCCGCCAGCCCGGCCGCGGCTACGACGTGCCCCGTGTGGTGCTCGACATCTCCCGCGCGCGCGCAGCCTTCGACTGGGCCCCGCGCATCGGCCTCGAGGAGGGGCTGGCCGAGACCTGGCGCTGGGTCTGCACGACCCTCGCCCATGAAACCGCCGCCGAAGCCCCCCCACCCCGCGCGAAGCTCGCCCGCTCGCGCCGCAGCGCGCGCTTCTGACGCTTCGGACGGAGAACGTCCCTCCGGCGTCTGCCGTTCTCTTCCTGCGCCTCCCGTGGCCTGCCCGTCCGACGTTGCCTCCGCACGAGCTGTCTGATCCAGTGCGCTCCTGTGACGACCCCGGCCCCCCGTCCTCCGGCGCGGCCCCCTCCGAAGCTGCCCGATCCGGCGCGCTCTTCTGACGCCCCGGCGCGCCCGGCCTTCGATCCCTCTCCCGCTCCGTGCCCGCATAACTGACCACGGTCCTCGGGACTGCCCGTGGACGTCGTCCGGCCCTTGCGGCCAGGGTGGCACCGCCCGCCGAGGGCGCCGCGACGTCAGGCGCGGGCGCGCTCGTCGCCCCTTGCATCGGCCGCTTCAACATCCATATACCATCCACACGGATGGAGACACACGATGCAGCCCCCGGCTCCGAAGACCAGCGACAGCGAGAAGATCACGATCAACCTCGGGCCGGTGGACCTCGGGCGGATCGACCTTCTGGTGCAGGAAGGCTTCTACGCCAACCGGAGCGACTTCATCCGCACCGCCATCCGCAACCAGCTGGGAACCGAGGCCGACGCCGTGACGCGCTCGATCGAGCGCCACACGCTCGAGCTCGGCCTGCGCGACATCGGCCGGGCCGAGCTCGAGGCCGCACAGGCGGCGGGTGAGCTGCTGCATGTGCGCGTCGTGGGACTGGCCCGGATCGCGTCGGACGTCTCTGCCGATCTGGCGCGCGCCACCATCGGCTCTCTCACCGTGCTCGGGGCGCTTCAGGCGTCCGCCGAGATCAAGGCGGCCCTCCGGGACCGCATCCGCTAGGCGCACAGCGCCCCTCTGGCAAGGAAGACCGAGATGAAGACGGAGTTTGCGACGGCCATGGGCCGGGCGCTCGATCAGGTGCGCGCCGGCGATCCGGCGGGGGCCACGCGGGCGATCCAGGATCTGCTGCGGGGCCGCGAGACCGGGGCGAGCGGCGAACCCGCAGCGCAGGAGGCCACGCGGCCGGCGCCCGCAGCCTCCTTCGACGGGATCGAGGAGGCCGAAGTGCTCGGCGGCCGCGCACCGCGGGCGCAGGCCGCGCCGGAGGCCTCCGCCGCCCCCCCGCGTCGCCGGATGGGGGCCGCGGTCGATGCCCTCCGCCGGCTGCGCCCCACGGGCCTCGCGTCCGCCGACGCCGGACGGGGGGCCGAGCCTGCCCTTCCCACGGGCGCCCGGTTCGAGCGGCTCCATCACGCAGGCACCGCCGGTGCCCGCGACTACCGGCTCTATATACCCGCGGCGCAGCCGGAGGGTCGGCCGGGGCTCGTCCTGATGCTGCACGGCTGCACCCAGACGCCCGAGGATTTCGCGGCAGGCACCGGGATGAACGCGGCGGCCGAGCGGCACGGGCTGATCGTCCTCTATCCGCATCAGGACCGCAGCCACAATGCGCAGGGCTGCTGGAACTGGTTCCGGCCCGGCGATCAGGAGGCCCACCGCGGCGAGCCCGCGCTTCTGGCCGACCTCGTGCGGGCGGTGGCCGCCCGGCATGACGTGGATGCGGGGCGGATCTTCGTCGCGGGCCTCTCGGCGGGCGGGGCGATGGCCGCGACGCTCGGGGCCACGCACCCCGAGCTCTTCTCGGCCGTGGGGGTCCATTCCGGCCTGCCGCACCGGGCGGCGCACGATGTCATCTCGGCCTTCGCGGCCATGCGGGGCGACGGGCAGGCGGCACGGCCCGCGGCAGGCGGGGCGCCGCGCACCATCGTCTTCCACGGCACGGCGGATGCCACGGTGCATCCCGACAATGCGCAGCGGCTGATCGACGCGGCGGTCGGCGGGCGGCAGTCGGCGGCGCGCACCGAGCAGGGGCGCAGCCCCGGCGGGCGGACATGGCGACGCGAGACCCATGCGGCTGCCGACGGAACCGCACTGGCCGAACTCTGGCGCATCGAGGGATCGGGCCATGCCTGGTCGGGCGGACGGGCCGCCGGCTCCTACACCGATCCGGCCGGTCCCGATGCCTCGGCCGAGATGGTGCGCTTCTTCCTCGCCGGGGCCTAGCGGACCCGGGGCGGCGCCCTGCCCGGATCGGCAGGGCATCCGCCTCTCCCGGGGGGATGCCCTCTTGCCCGCCGCCAGCCGCCTCCCTGCCCCGGCGGGATCGGCAAGGACCTCCGCCTCTCCGCGGGGTGCCGCCTCGCCTGCCGGCAGCGGCGGCGTCCCGCGCCAAGGCCCCCTCCTCCCGCACGAGACCCCGCGGCAGGCATAGGCCCGGCGCGGGAGCGGTCTCTCTCAGCCGAGGTCGCGCAGGATCTCCGCCGTGGCGGGCATCCGCGAAAGGCTCGCCTCGATCCGCTGGCGCCAGCGCGGGCCGCGTCCGAGGGCGTCGCGGTAGGCGTCGGCCAGATCGTCGGGCCGGTCGGCGGCCAGCAGCTCGGTCAGGAAGGCCGCCTGCCCGCGATCCTTCCGCGCCTTGGCCCGGTCCGGGCCGTCGCGGCGGCGGTCGGCCACGATCAGCTTGTGGATCGCGAACCGCTCGGGCCGCGGGATCTGCACCAGCACGCCGGAGCGGTAGAGCGCCACGGCGGGAATGGGCTCCGCGATCAGGAAGTTGAGATAGTTCAGCGCCTGCGCACTGATGCCGAGCGCGGGCAGCGGCTTCACCCGTTCGTCGCCGAAGGCGGGCGTCAGGAACTCGACCATCGCCTGCCCGCGGCTCTGGCGCCATTTCCAGACCTGCCGGTCGGCCAACCCCGGCACCGGATCGAACTTCAGCGCCTGCAGGATGTCGCCCGGCTCCTCCTCGACGCGGTCGCCGAGCGCGACCGACAGCCGCTCGAAACTCGCGAAGTCGATGTCCCCGGTCTGGGCCAGTTCCTCGGCATCGAACCGCACGCCGAGCTCGCCCTGATAGAGCGCATAGGCGGCCGTGCCCACCAGCGTCCCGCCCAGCCGGAACACGCCCGCCCGCGCGAAGGCCAGAAGCAGCGAGCCCGTCTCGCGGTCGGTGCCGGTGAAGCCCTCCGCGCGCAGCACCCGGGCCAAGCGCGCCATGGTCGCCCGGCGCTCCTCGGCCCCGGCCTTCAGCGCCGCCGCCCGCTCGAGCCGCGCGACAAGCTCGGGCGTGCCCTCGCCGAGGTAGCGGCTCTTCATCTCGGTGCCGATGCGGAACTTGTCGTAGAGATAGATCCGCCCGTTGCGGGTGCGCTGCTCGATGCTGCCGATCAGCGCCGAGGCGCTCTCGTCGAGATGAAGCCGGAGCAGGTCCTGATAGGCGACCTGCGCGGCGCGGGAATGCGAGCGGATCGTCATGGCGGGTCTCCTCCGACCGTCTGCGCCTCAGGGCCAGTGTGTGCATCAAATATCTTTCCGCTGCACATCGAGCAAGTGTGCAGCGGGAATTTTCTTGATGCACACGGCGGACACGGCCCAGAGCCCGCCTCCACGCCGCGTCAGTCCGTGCGCGACACGACCGAGAGGCTGCCGTCCGTCTCGAGCACCACGGAGCGGGCGGCGCCGGGGCTGTCGAGGCCGCTCTCGCGCAGGGCCGCGAGGATCTCGGCCTGCGTGACGCGCTGACGGCGCATGGCATCGTCGAGGAAGCAGCCTTCGTGCAGGAGCAGCGTGGGCTCGCTCTTGACGATGCTCTCGGCCAGAGGCCAGCGCACCGATGTCCAGGTGATCGCATATTGCAGGCAGATCAGCAGGGCCAGCGCCAGCACGCCCTCGGCCAGCGGCACGCTCCGGTTCAGGATCACGGTGGCCAGCGTCGAGCCGAGGGCCACGGTCACGATCAGGTCGAAGGCGTTCATCTTGCTCAGCGTGCGCTTGCCCGAGACGCGCAGCATCGCCACCAACGCGCCGTAGGCGAGGGTGCCGGCCAGCAGGATCCGCCCGAGGCCGGTCCAGCTGTCGAAGATCAGGGGGTCGCTCATCGGTCCTCCTTTCGAATGCGGCGTCGTGCCCGGGCAACCCTGCCCCGCCGCCTCTGTTCCGACGCTGCGGCCCATACAGTCGAAGCGGCGGAGGGTCCGTCTGGTCGGCGGCCCGAACCGGCGCGTCCGCGGCCGGAAGACCCGCCGTCCCGCCGTCGCGCCAGCGTGAGACGAAAGCGGGAAACCGTGGCTACGCAACGTCATCCTGCTGCTGATGAAGCTCGCCGGCGGGGAAGCACTCAGGGCTTGAGCTTTCATTCTTCATGAAATTCCGGGCACGTCACGGGGCGGTTTTTCAACCCATAGGCAAGATCACGCCGGTTTGACTTTCCTTGAACGGGAACAGGAACGGGGCAACGCTGTTCGGCAGCACCGAAGCATGGGCCTAGCCAGCCTTCAGTCAGGGAGAGCCGAAGATGCCGTCTGCCAGACAAGTCGCGGACACATGGTGGGTGAACGATCAGACGCCCGATAATCCTTATGGCAAGAGCGAGGACTACGATGCCTTCCTCGATTATCTGGGGGCGCTGAACCGCAGCCTCACCCCGGCCATCGCGGCCGAGCCGCTCCGGATCAACGTGACCGGCCTGAACGACCACCCGGATTACAAGGCGGCCGCCATCGGCGCGCTGCAGACCTGGGCCACGGTCACGCCGCTCCAGTTCGAGATCGTGGACGACGCGCCCTTCGACCGCGCGACGGACTGGATGGAGGTGGTGAGCCCCGAGATCGGCGAACCGAGCGACGGCAGCGCCTTCTCGAGCAACCGCTATGTCAGCATCGGCCAGCGCTTTCACGACACCGAGCCCGACAAGACCGCTCTCGGCGGCTATGTGTTCGACTCGTTCGTCCATGAATTCGGCCATGAATTCGGCCTGAACCACCCCGGCCTCTACAATTACAGCGGTCCCGGCGGCGTGCAGATCAACTATCTGAACAACGCGACCTGGACCTACGACCGGCAGCAATACAGCGTCATGTCCTATTTCGACGGCATCGACGTGGGCGAGACGAGCCGCTGGTCCGCCACCACGCCGCTCATGGCCGATATCGAGGCCGTGATCCGCCGCTTCTTCTCGACGGTGGACGAGGACGGGGTGCGGACCTACCAGACCATCGACCTCAACACGGGCGACGACATCTACGGCTTCAACAGCAGCGTCTTCGGCTACGAGCTGATGTCCGAGGGGCTGCAGCACGACATCGGCTTCGTGATCCACGACACCGGCGGCATGGACACGATCGACTTCTCGGGCTCGACGGCGGGCACGATCCTCGATCTGCGCGCAGGCCGGTTCTCGAGCGTGAACGGCCACAGCAACAACGTCTCGATCTTCGCGGGCCACAACGAGGACGCCAGCGACTATTACATCGAGGCGGGCATCGGCAGCCGCTTCGCCGATACGCTCATCGGCAATGACGGCGACAACGTGCTCGACGGGCGCGGCGGCGGCGACCGGATGGCGGGCTTCGGCGGCGACGACACCTATTTCGTCGATTCCGCCGACGATATCGTGCGCGAATTCGCCGACGGCGGGAACGACACGATCATCGTGCTGACCGAGGGGCTCGATCTGGGCGAGGTCGCCAATGTCGAGACGATCATCTACGCCGGCGGCTCGGCCCCCGCTCCCGACGAGGGGACGCCAGCCCCGGTCGCGGGCGCGGGCGGCACGCTCGGCAGCATCCTCATGGGCACCGAGGGCACGGACACGCTGAACGGCGGCGCGGGCGGCAACACGATCTTCGGCCTCGCCGGCGACGACCTGCTGATCGGCGGGCGCGACAGCCTCGCCAGCCGCGACATCAACAACACGATCGCCATCGCGGACCTCGAGGACCAGACCGAAAGCGACGACGGCAACGACGCGCTCTATGGCGGGGCCGGCAACGACACGATCATGGGCGGTGCGGGCGACGACACGCTCGACGGCGGCGCGGGCAACGACCTCTTGCGCGGTCAGGACGGCGTCGACGTGTTCCGCGGCGGTGCGGGCATCGACACCGTCGATTACGGGATGGAAAGCCCGTTCCAGCTTCTGGTCAATCTCGAGACCAACGTGGCGAGCGGCGGCACCGCCTCGGGCGATACCTTCTACAGCATCGAGAATCTGATCGGCTCGGACGACCGGATCGACCGCTTCATCGGCACGTCGGACGCCAACCACTTCTGGGGCCGGGGCGGCGGCGACTATTTCAACGGCCGCGGCGGCGACGACATCCTCGACGGCGGAGCGGACGGCGACATCCTCTATGGCGAGGGCGGCAACGACACGATCATCGGCGGCGCGGGTCAGGATTACATGAACGGCGGCGCGGGCATCGACACGGTGGTCTATGCCGGAAGCTCGGCCGCGGTGACGGTCGATCTGTCGCAGGGCACCGCACGCGGCGGCGACGCCGACGGGCCGGTGCAGATCGTGGGCCGCGGCTCGGTGATCCGCCACGACATTCTCGCAGGGTTCGAGAATGTGGTGGGCTCGTTCCACGACGACCGGCTGATCGGCGACGGGAAGTCGAACGTCCTCTCCGGCGGACGGGGCGACGACATCCTGACCGGCGGCGGCGGCGCCGACCGGCTGAACGGCGGCGCAGGCCGCGACACGGCCGACTACAGCACCGCGGCGCGCGGCGTGGCCCTGTCGCTGACGCTGGGCTCGTCGGACGGCGACAGCTACCGCTCGATCGAGAATCTCGCGGGCTCGGGCCACGCCGACGTGATGATCGGCGACACGGCGGCCAACGTGCTGACCGGTCAGGGCGGCAACGACACGCTCTTCGGGCGGGGCGGCGACGACGTCCTGCTCGGCGATTTCGCCCCCGAGGGCACGCCGGTGCCGCGGCCGGGGCTGGGCACGGGCTATGCCACCCTCGGGCCGGAGGCCGCCAACAACTCGATCGAGACGGCCTTCGACCTGTCGGAGAACTTCTCGCTGACCGAGGATCCCGACATCTTCGACTCGACCAGCGTGCTGCACACGACGGTCACGGCGACCGGCAACGGCCAGGGGGGCTATTACAGCCTCGATCTCGCCGCGGGCACGGTGGTGACGGTGGATATCGACGGGATCGCCGATCCCAATGTCCATGACAGCTGGGTGCGCGTGCTCGACAGCGAGGGCCGCATCGTGGCCGAGAACGACGACGGCGGCGGGGATCCGGGCTCGACCAGCAGCCGCGATTCCAGCACCGTCTTCACCGTCGAGGAAACCGGCACCTACTATATCGTGGAAGGCAGCTGGTCCGAGGATGCGCCCGGCGACGGCTGGAGCGACGCGGTTCCGGAAGGGTCCGACTACAAGCTGAACGTGTCGGTGGAATTCCCGCCCGAGCCGGTCCGGCCCGGCGAGGCGGGGCGCGACCGGCTGGTCGGCGGCGCGGGCGGCGACCTGCTCGACGGCGGGCTCGCGGCCGATGTGCTTCTCGGCGGCGCGGGCGAGGACAGCTTCCGCTTCTCGACCGCGCTCGGCGCGGGCAATGTCGACCGGATCCTCGATTTCGAGGTGGGCGAGGATCTCATCCTGCTCGACCGCGCGATCTTCGCCGAAGCGGGCGGCGCGGGCACCCTCTCGTTCGGCGCCTTCCACCGCAGCCCCTCGGGCGCCGCGCAGGATGCGTCCGACCGGATCCTCTACGACACCGACAGCGGCTTCCTGTCCTACGACGCCGACGGATCGGGCGAGACGGCCGCGGTGCGCTTTGCGCAGGTGAGCGCGGGGCTCTCGCTCACGGCGGACGACTTCTACCTCGTGTAAGACGGGGGCCGGGGCGCGCGTCCCATCGCGCCCCGGCCTGCCTCCCCCGGCCGGCGCCGCGGCCCCCCTCCGGCTCAGGACCTTCGCATGACCCTTCCGGGCAAGCCCCGCAGCCTTCTTCTCGCCGCCGCCTTCGCCGCGGGCACCGCCCAGGCGGGCGGCCTCTCCGGCACGCTCGACCATGAGGGCGGGACGGCGCTGCCGAAGGGCGTGATCGAGATTTCCGCGGGCGGGGCCGACCCCCTGCGCCTCGAGAGCGACGGGTCGGCCCGGACCATGGCCTTCGCCCTCCCCGAGGCCGCCGCAGGCACCGAGGTCGAGGCCCGCCTGCTGCGGGCCGACGGCTGGCTCCTCGCCCGCGGCAGCGCCCGGCTGGAGCCCGGCACGCCGCTCCGCATCACGCTCTATACCGCGCTCTACTGAGCGGGTGCAGGGTCCCGGGGAGCTGGCCCGGCGCGAGCCCCGCTCCGCCGCGCAGGGGCCGGCGTCGGCGGGGGCTGTCTGCCCCCGCACCCCCGAGGATATTTGCGCAGAGTGAAAGAGGCTTTTGCGCGGGCCCGGAGGCAGGGTCGCGGGGAGTTTCGCGGGCCCGTTCGCCTTCGTCCGGAGCTCCTCAGGGCCGGTGGAGCGTGAGGGTGAAGGCGCCGCGCAGGGTGCCGGGAGAAAAGCCCGTGGCGCGGTCCTGCGGGTAGAGCGCCTCGATCTTCGCGCGGAGCCCCGGCGCCACGTCGGGGCCGTGACAGGCGGCGCAGGCCTCCTGCATCGGGATGGCCTTCATGTAGCGCAGCCCGCCCGGACCCTCCGCCATCGCCTCGAGATCCGCCGCGGGCTCTCCCGCCGCGAGCCGTTCCTCGAACCGGTGCAATTGTGCCGCCTCCCACGCGTCCGGCGCATTGGCGGGATTGCGCAGCCGGAGCGCGGTGCGTCCGATCTCGGCGCCCAGCTCCTCGGACAGGCTCTCGGTCAGTGGCAGCGCCTGAAGATGGCAGGCCTCGACGGCACCGGCGGGGCCGCCCTCCGCCATGGCAGCCTTGAGCGCGCCCTGAAGCTCCTGCTGCAGGCGCAGGGTCGCCCCGCGCGCCTCGGCCAGGGCGGCGGGATCGGCGGCCTCGGCGCCGGTCGTCCCGAGGCACAGGGCCAGCACGCAGCCGGCAAGGGCCCTTCTCATCGCATCCATCGCATCCTCCGTCTCTGGCAGCCGCCGGTGCCTCGGGCGCGCTGCGGGTGGGGACGGGGCGAGGCCCCCGCCCCGCCATAGCGCGACGGGCCCGGCGGAACGGTGATCTGGTCACACGGGCTTGAGGAAAGGATCGGGCCTTGCGCGCCCGCAGGCGGGTCAAGGCCTGTCATGCAGAGGAAGGGCGCCCGCCTAGCCAAGGGTCGTGCGGTGCGCGACCGGCGCGACCCCGTAGCGGCTGCGAAACACCTTCGAGAAATGCGAGGTGGAGGTGAAGCCGCAGGCCATCGCGATCTCGGAGATCGACTGCTCGGTCTGCACGATCAGGTGGCGCGCCCGCGTCAGCCGCACCTCCATCATGTAGCGCTTGGGCGATGTGTTGAGGAACCTGCCGAACAGCCGCTCGAGCTGGCGGGTCGAGATGCCGAGGCGGTCGGCGAGGGCGAAGGGGCTGAGCGGCTCCTCGACATGGGCTTCCATCAGCGCGATGGCCCGCGAAAGATGCGCGTTCCGCATCCCGTGGCGCGACTGGAGCGACACCCGCTGCGCGGCCGTGCCCTCGCGCACCGCCGTGTAGACCATCTGGTCGGCCACCGCCGTGGACAGATCCCGACCGTGCTCGCGCGCGATCAGATGCAGCATGAGATCGGCCGCGGCCGTCCCCCCCGAGGCGGTCACGAACCGCTCGTCGGGCACGAAGACGTTGCGCACGAGGGCCACCTCGGGGAAGTCCTCGGCGAAGAGATCGTGAAACTCCCAGTGGACCGCGGTCCGCACCCCGGTGAGGAACCCGGCCCGCGCGAGCACATAGGCGCCCGAACAGATAGCGCCGATGGGCGTGCCCGCTGCCCGCTCGCGCCGCAGGAAGGAGAGCACGGCCGGCGTCGTGTGATGCTGGACGCGGAGGCCCGAGATCAGGAACAGCCGGTCGCCGCGCGCGAGCGGCTCGAGCCCGCGGTGGACGAGCGTCACGCAGCGGTTCGAGCAGGTGGCGGTGGCGCCGTCCTCGCTGGCCAGAGACCAGCGGTAGAGCTCGCGCCCCGCCAGCAGGTTGGCGATGCGCAGGGGCTCGAGCGCGCAGGAGAAGGCGATATGGGAAAAGTTCTCGACGAGAAGGAAGACGAAAGGGGAGGTCCCGGACATGGCGGTTCACCGGCGAGGACGGGTGCCCGGAAGCGGGCACCCGGAAGGATCACTCGGCCGCCTTGCGCGCCTCGGCCAGCCAGCCGTCGTACTCGTCCCGATGCGCGGCGATCCAGGCATCGACATGCCGGTCGATGTCCGACGAATTGGCCTCGCCGTCGGTGATCTGCTTGTTCTCGGTCGAGATGTCCTTGATGTCGATCTTGGCGACCTCGAAGAGCTTTTCCGCGGCGGGATTGGCCTGAAGGAAGTCCTTCCGCGCCACGACGCCGATCGAATCCACCGCAAAGCCGAGGTTCTTGCCGTTAAAGGTGGTTTCGCCGGTCGCCCCGTCCGGCAGCGAGGTGTGGGGCACGCTCAGCCATTCGACATCCGTGCCGGGCACCAGCGCCCCCGACACCCAGTAGGGCGTCCAGGTGTAGTAGAGCACCGACTCGCCGTTCTGGTAGCGCGCCATCACATCGGCGATCATCGCCTGATAGGCGCCCTGATTGTGGGTGACGGTGTCGCGCAGACCGTATTCGTCGAGCTGATGCTCGATCACCCGCTCGCAGCCCCAGCCGGGGACGCAGCCGGCGAGGTCGGCCTTGCCGTCGCCGTCGGCGTCGAACTTCTTCGCCACCTCGGCGTCCTTCAGCTGGCCGATGTCGGTGATGCCCGCGTCGTAGGTCTTCTTGTCGACGAGATAGCCCTGCAGCGCGCCCTCGATCAGGGTGCCCACCTTGGCCAGCACCTCGTCGCCGCCAGCCTCCTGATAGAAGGTCTCGTGCAGCGAGCGCCAGTTCACGGCACTGAAGTCGCCGTCGCCCGCGCCGAGCGCCATGTGCAGGGTCTGATATTCCACCTCCTGCGGCTCGGCGATGGAATAGCCCAGATCCTCCAGCGCCCGGAACAGGATGCGGTGCTGGAAGAACTCCTCGATCTGCGTGGCCATGATCGGGCGGACGGTCACGCCCTCGCCCGGGGTGTCGTTCGCCAGAAGCGGGGTGGCCGCGACCGACAGCATCAGGGACAGGGCAATCTTGAACGGTTTCATGGTGTCTCCTTGTTGGGCTGGCTGGAACGGCGCCTTCAGACGCTCTTGTGAAACAGGCGCATGACGAGGCCCACCGGCCCCTCCTGCCACCAGTGGCGGTGGTTGCGGGCGCGGCCCGAGCGGCCGAGACCCTGCGTCACGCGGTCGAGAACGATGGCGAGGATGACGATGCCGAGACCGCCCACGATGGCCTTGCCCGCATCGAGCCGGCCCATGGCGCGCAGCACCTCGTTTCCGAGGCCCTTGACCGAGATCATCGAGGCGATCACCACCATGGACAGCGACAGCATGATCGTCTGGTTCAGCCCCGCGAGGATCGTGGGCGTGGCGAGCGGCAGCTCGACCTTGAACAGGATCTGGCGCGGCGTGGCGCCGAAGGCGCGCGCGGCCTCGACGACGCCGGGATTCACGCTGCGGATGCCGAGCGAGGTGAGGCGCACCAAGGGCGGCAGCGCGAAGATGATGGTGACGATCACGCCCGAGACATTGCCGATCCCGAGCAGCATCACCACGGGCACCAGATAGACGAAGGCCGGGATGGTCTGCATCGTGTCGAGGAACGGCCGGACCGCCGCCTCGAACCGGTCGCTCTTGCCCGCGAGCACGCCGAGCGGCAGGCCGATGATGACGCAGAGCGCCACGGCCGCATTGACGATGGCGAGCGTGGTCATGGCGAGCGACCAGGCGTCGGGCGACAGAAGCCCCAGCGCCACCAGCGCCGCGGCCACGACGAGGGCCACCCGTCCCCCCGCCGCCTGCCAGGCCACCAGCACGATCAGCAGCAGCATGACGGTGGGCGGGATCGACTGCATCAGGTTCTCGATCCAGCCGATCAGCCCGTCGAAGAAGGACTTGATCGGCTGCAGCGCCGTGCGGTTGGCGATGGCCCATTGCTTGATGCCGTCGGTGCGCCCGTCGATGTCGAGATCGATGCTGCGGAACGGATCGAGCAGGCTGAAGGTGCGCTCCTCGGCCATCAGACGGCCTCCGCCTGGCAAGCGGCCGCGTCCTCGCGGCCCTGGATGCCGCGCAGGAGCGCACGCTTTCCCACGACACCCACCACGGCGTCCGCATCCTTGATGAGGATCGGATGATCGGTGCCGACCGCCAGATCGACGAGCCGGTTCAGCTTGTCGTCGGGGCGCGCCACCGGCCAGGCCTCGATCCCGTCCGTGGGCCGCGTCCGGCGATACTGCTCGAAGGGCTGCATGATGCGCGCCGCCGACACGAGGTCGAGCTTCGAGATCCCGGCCACGAAATCGGCCACATACTCGTCGGCCGGCTCGGTCACGATCTCTTCGGGCGTGCCGATCTGCACCAGCACCCCGTCCTTCATGATCGCGATCCGGTCACCGATGCGGATGGCCTCGTCGAGGTCGTGGGTGATGAAGACCGTGGTCTTGTGCAGCTCGGCCGAGAGGGCCATGAAGGTGGTCTGAAGCTGCTTGCGGATCAGCGGGTCGAGCGCCGAGAAGGGCTCGTCCATCAGCAGGATGGTCGGGTCGGCAGCGATGGCACGGGCCAAGCCCACGCGCTGCTGCATTCCCCCCGACAGCTCGTCGGGATATTTCGTTTCCCATCCCGTCAGGTCCACCGCCTCGATGGCCTGCGCCGCAACCCGTGCGCGCTCCTCCTCGGGCCGGCCCCGCACCTCGAGCGAGAAGACGACATTGTCGCGCACCGTCCGGTGCGGCATCAACGCCATGCTCTGGAACACCATGCCGATCCGCTGGGCCCGCAGCGCGCGCAGGTCGCGGGCGTTCATCGCATTGACGTTCTGCCCCTCGATGAAGACCGAGCCGGAAGTGGGCTCGATCAGCCGGTTGATGTGCCGGATCAGCGTCGACTTGCCCGAGCCGGACAGGCCCATGATGCAGAAGATCTCGCCGCGCTTCACGCTGAAGGAGGCGTCCTGCACCCCCACCACGCAGTCGAACCGTTCCCGGATCTCGGTCTTCGACAGGCCCCCGCTGCGGACGGCCTCCATCGCCTGACGCGACCTGCGGCCGAAGATCTTCCAGATCCCCTCGCAGCGGATGACGTCCTCTCTTGCGGATTTGGTCATGCGGACTCCCCCTGTCCTGAAACTACAAACAGAAAATTTCTATGTAGACAACATGTATTTCGATACTGTAGACACATTGTATTCCGAGAGGGATGGGCGGTGGACGGAGTTCGCAGTAGGAAGCGGCCTCGGACCCAGCAGGAGACAGCCGTGGACAGCCCGACGAAAAGCCGCAAGACGCTCTGCATCGAGGATCTGCGCCAGCGCATCCTGACCCAGGCGCTCGAGCCGGGAAGCTATCTCGACGAGACGGATCTGGCCGAGAGCTACGGCATCTCGCGCCCGCCGCTGCGCGAGATCCTGCGCCAGATGGCGGGCGAGGGATATCTCGTGCTGCACGAGAACCGGGGCGCGCAGGTGGCGCCCATGACCTACAAGACCATGCGCAATTTCTTCCTCGCCGCGCCGATGATCTATGCCGCCGTCTCGCGCCTCGCCGCCGAGAACGCCCGGCCCGACCAGATCGCGCTGCTGAAGGAGACGCAGGCCGCCTTCCGCGATGCGATCCGCCGCGGCAATCCCGCCGACCGGGCGCTGATGAACGAGCGCTTCCATTCGATCATCGGCGAGATGGCGGACAACGAATATCTGACGCCGAGCCTCCGGCGGCTGCTGATCGACCACACGCGGATCGGCATGACCTTCTACAGCCCGCGCTTCCCCGGCATGACCGACGTCCAGTCGGTGGCGGCCGACCAGCACGACCTCTTCATCGAGCGGATCGAGGCCGGCGACGCCGACGGCGCGGCCGACCTCGCCGTCGCCCACTGGGAGCTGTCGCGGGCCCAGATCGAGAGTTTCGTCACACCGGAGAGCATCCGGCGCCCGCTCGGCCGCGCGCCGGGGGCCTGAGGATCCAGAGGAGCTTCATGAAGTTCGAGGGAATCTACACGCCCGTCATCACGCCGCACCGCGAGGATGGCGCCATCGACCGCGACGCCTTCGCCGCGGCGATCGAGCAACTGATCGCCGCAGGCGTCCACGGCCTCATCAATGGCGGATCGACGGGCGAATATTACGCCCAGTCGATGGAGGAGCGCGCCGGAATGGCCAGCCTCGCCCGCGAGGTGATCGGCGACCGCGTGCCGCTGATCGTGGGCACGGTGGCGATCCGGCTCGAGGATTCCCTGCGCATGGCCGAACATGCGGCAAAGATCGGCGCGGCGGCGATCCTCGTGGGCTCGCCCCCCTATGCGGTGCCGACCGAGCGCGAGAATGCGCTGAACGCGCTGGCCATCGACCGCGCGGCCGATCTGCCGGTGATGCTCTACAACTACCCCGGGCGCATGGGCGTGACGATGGGTGCGGAATTCCTCGACCGCGTCGGCCGGTCGCGCAACTTCTGCGCCATCAAGGAGAGCTCGGGAGACATCAACCGCGTCCATCTTCTGGCGCGCGATTATCCCCACATCCAGATGTCCTGCGGCATGGACGATCAGGCGCTCGAATTCTTCGCCTGGGGCGCGCGCTCGTGGGTCTGCGGCGGCTCGAACTTCCTGCCCGCCGAGCATCTGGCGCTCTGGCAGGCCTGCGCCGTCGAGGGCGATTTCGCCAAGGGCCGCCGGATCATGTCGGCGCTGCTGCCGCTGATGCGGGTGCTCGAGCAGGGCGGCAAGTTCGTGCAGTGCATCAAGCACGGCTGCGAGATGGCGGGCCTGCGCGCAGGCCCCCCGCGCCCGCCGCTGAAGCCCCTGACCAAGGAGGACAAGCGCGAGCTGGAGCAGGTCGTGCGCGTGCTGAAACGGACCATTGCCCAGATCGCCGCGGAGGCCTGAGATGACCCTTCTGACCACCGAGGATTACAAGGCCATCGCGGCGGGCCTCACGCTGCCCACCGGCGCCTTCATCGACGGCCGCTTCCGGCCCGCGCAGTCGGGCGCCACCTTCGAGACGCGCAACCCCGCCACCGGGCAGCTGCTGGCCGAGGTCGCGGCCTGCGGCCCGGCCGACGTCGATCTGGCCGTGCAGAAGGCCCGCGACGCCTTCGAGGACGGCCGCTGGTCGCGGCTGCCGCCCCGCGCGCGCAAGGAGGTGCTGATCCGCCTGGCCAAGCTCCTCAAGCGCCATGCCCGCGAGCTTGCGGTGATGGAGAGCCTCGACAGCGGCAAGACCATCTACGACTGCGAGACGGTGGACCTGCCCGAGACGATCCACTGTCTCACCTGGCATGCCGAGCTGATCGACAAGATCTACGACCAGACCGCACCCGCCTCGGACGACCATCTGGCCCTCGTGCTGCGCGAGCCGGTGGGGGTGGTGGGCCTCGTGCTGCCGTGGAACTTCCCGCTGCTGATGCTCGCCTGGAAGATCGGCCCGGCGCTGGCCGCGGGCTGCTCGGTGATCGTGAAGCCGGCCGAGGAGACGCCGCTCACCGCGCTCCGGGTGGCCGAGCTGGCGACGGAGGCGGGCGTGCCGCCGGGCGTCTTCAACGTCCTGCCCGGCCACGGCCCCGAAGTGGGCGAGCCCATCGGCCGGCACATGGACATCGACGCCGTCTCCTTCACCGGCTCGACCGAAACGGGCCGGCGCTTCCTGCGCTATGCCGCCGAGTCGAACCTCAAGGAGGTCACGCTCGAGATGGGCGGCAAGAATCCGGCGGTGGTGCTCGACGATGCCGAGAACCTCGACCGGGTGGCCGCGCATGTCGTGACCGGCGCCTTCTGGAACATGGGCGAGAACTGCTCGGCCGCCTCGCGGCTGATCGTGCAGAGCGGGGTGAAGGAGGCGCTGATCGCGCGGATCCTCGCCCATGCCCGCGAATGGCCGATGGGCGATCCGCTCGACCCCGCGAACCGGGTGGGGGCGCTGGTCTCGCCCGCGCATCTGGACAAGGTCCGCTCCTATCTCGCCGAGGGGCCGACGGTGCTGCTGGGGGGCAAGGCCCATGGCGCCTTCGTCGAGCCCACGATCCTCGAGATCACCGACCGCGAGGCCGCGCCCGCGCGCGAGGAGATCTTCGGCCCGGTGCTCTCGGTCCTGACGGTCGAGAGCTTCGACGAGGCCATCGCGCTGGCCAACGACACGCCCTACGGGCTCGCGGCCTCGATCTTCACCGCGAACGTGAAGAAGGCCCTGCGCGGCGCGCGGGCGCTCCGGGCGGGCACGGTGACGGTGAACAGCTTCGGCGAGGGCGACATCACCACCCCCTTCGGCGGCTTCCGCCAGTCGGGCTTCGGCGGGCGCGACAACGGCATCCACGCCCACGATCAATATACCCAGCTGAAGACCATCTGGATCGATCTGGCCGACGACGCGGCCGAGGCCGTGTCATGACCAGCTTCGAGGCGCGGCGGACCCCGGTCCACCGCGGCCCGGCGGCCTGGTCCGCCATCCTGCCCGGCCAGCCCGCACCGCAGCCGCTCGAGGGCGACGCCACCGCGGACGTGGCGGTGGTGGGGGCGGGCTTTGCCGGGCTCTCGGCCGCGCGGCGGCTCCTGCAGCTCGATCCCCGCGCCCGGGTCGTGGTGCTCGAGGCCGGCCGCATCGCCGAGGGGGCCTCGGGGCGCAACTCGGGCTTCATGATCGACCTGCCGCACGACATCGCCTCCGACGACTATACCGGCCACGGCAGCGACGCGGCCATGATCGGGCTGAACCGGCAGGCCATCGCCTTCGCGCGGCAGGCGGTCGAGGAGCATGCCATCCCGGCCGCCTTCTTCGACCCCGCGGGCAAGGTCAATGGCGCGGCAAGCCCCGCGGCCGACCGGCTGAACGCGGCCTATGCCCGCCATCTGGCCACGCTGGGCGAGCCGAGCGAGCGGCTCGACGCGCAGGCCATGGCCGAGCTCACCGGCTCGCGCCACTACCTGTCGGGGCTCTTCACGCCGGGCACGGTGATGCTGCAGCCCGCGGGTTACATCCGCGCGCTGGCCGAGGGCCTCAGGGCCGCGGGCGTGCGCATCGCCGAGACGAGCCCCGTCCTCCGGCTCGCGCGGCAGGGCGCGGGCTGGCAGCTTGTCACGCCGCACGGCCGGATCGCCGCGGGCAAGGTGATCCTCGCCAACAACGGCCAGATCGAGAGCTTCGGCTTCGCCCGCGGCCGGCTCATGCATCTCTTCCTCTATGCCTCGATGACGGCGGATCTCGGCCCCGAGGCGCTGCGCACGCTGGGCGGTGCGCCGCGCTGGGGGATCACGCCCTCGGACCCGATGGGCACCACCATGCGCCGGATCGACGGGCCGCAGGGCGGCAACCGCATCGTCACGCGCACCTGCGCCAGCTTCGAGCCCGGCATGGAGGCGAGCGAGGCCGCGCTCCGCCGCACCGCCGCCGTCCACCGCTGCAAGTTCGCCGAACGTTTCCCGGCCCTCGGGTCCGTGCGGATGGAGTTCAGCTGGGCGGGCCACCTCTGCCTCAGCCGCAACGGCGTGGCCCTGATGCGCGAGCTCGAGCCCGGGCTCTTTGCGGCCTGCGTGCAGAACGGCCTCGGCACCACGCGCGGCACCCTGACGGGGATCGGCGCGGCGGAACTCGCCTCGGGCGTCGAGAGCGCGGTCACGCGCCATTTCGTCGCCGAGGCGGATCCCACGCCCCTGCCGCCCGAGCCGCTGGCAACCCTCGGGGCCTCGGCCTATCTGCGCTGGAAGGAATGGCGCGCTGCGGCCGAGTAGTCCTCATGCGGCAGGCTCAGCTGCGCCATCCGCCCTCCGTCGACGGTCCAGACCTGCCCGGTCACGAAGGCCGCCTCGTCCGAGGCGAGCCAGGCCACCAGCGCCGCGACCTCCTCGGGCTGGCCCGTGCGGCCCACGGGATGGATGCGGCCGATCCCGCGCCGGAAGGCCTCGGGGTCGGGCATCGCTTCCACGAAGGCCTCGTTCAGCTCCGTCTCGATCCAGCCCGGCGCGACCGCGTTGCAGCGGATGCCCTCCGCGCCATGATCGACGGCCACCGCCCGCGTCAGCCCGTGCAGCCCCGCCTTCGAGGCGCAATAGGCGGCATGGCGCGGGTTCGCCCCCAGCCCCTCGATGGAGCCCACATTGACGATGGCGCCCCGCACGGCCCGCAGATGCGGCAGCGCCGCCCGGATCGCAAGGAACGGCGCGGTCAGGTTCACGCGGATCGTGCGCTCCCAGTCGGCCAGCGCCATCTCCTCGACCCGCGCCTCCTGCATCACGCCCGCATTGTTCACCAAGACGTCGAGCCGCCCCGCCCGATCCACCGCCTCGGCCACAGCGCGGGCGGGCGCGTCCGCATCGGCGAAGTCGGCCGCGATGGCCTCGAACCCGGCGTCCGCGCCGCGCTGCGCCGTGAAGACCCGCGCCCCGTCCGAGGCGAGGCGCCGGGCGATGGCCTGCCCGATGCCGCGGCCCCCGCCGGTGACGAGCGCGACCCGCCCCTCGAACCGGCTCATGCGACGGCCTTCCCGCCATTGACCTCGACGAGAGAGCCGCAGAGGTAGCGCGCGGCATCCGAGGCGAGGAACAGCACCACATCGGCAATGTCCTCGGGCTCGGCGATGCGGCCCAGAGGCACGGTGCGGCCCAGCTCCGCCACCGCCCGATCCGGGTCGAAGCCGCGCTTCGCGAAGCCCGTGCGCAGCATCGGCGTGTTCACCTCGTTCGGGCAGACCGCGTTGATGCGGATGCCCTGAGGCGCATGGTCCATCCCCATGCATTGCGTGAGCGAGGCGAGCGCGGCCTTCGTCAGGCAGTAGAGCGCATGGCCCGGCCCCGGCCGCAGCCCCCAGCAGGAGGCCACATTGACGATGGCGCCGCCGCCCGCCGCCGCCATCAGCGGGATCGCCGCGCGGCAGATGCGGAACGGGGCCTCGACATTGACGCCGAGCGAGAGCGACCAGTCGGCATCCGTCGTCTCGGTGATCCTGCCGCGGGAGATGACGCCCGCATTGTTCACCACGATGTCGAGCCGGCCCAGCCCCGCCGCCACCGCGCCCGGCAGCCCGTCCGCGTAAGCCGCCTCGCGCAGGTCGCCCGGCAGATGCAGATCGGCCGCGATCCCCGCCACCGCGCGGTCGGCCACCGCCACGCGCGCACCCGCGGCACGGAGCGCCGTCACCACCGCGCCGCCGATACCACCCGCGGCACCGGTCACCAGCGCCACCTTCCCCTCGAACCCCTGCATCGCTCCCCCTACCCGAAAGACGCGACCGGCGCGCCGAAGAGGCTCTCGTCCGGCACGATCCCGAGGCCCGGCCCCTCGGGCAGGCGGATGTGGCCGCCCTCGATCCGCAGGCCGTTCTCGGGGTCGAAATGGCCCTCGATATAGGGCTGGGCCAGCCAGACCCCCTCCATCAGCCGCGGCTGGACGGTGGCGCCGATATGGGTGCAGGCGGCCGCGATGATGTCGCCGCCCCAGGCGTCGTCGCAGGTGTGGGGCATCGAGCGGACCTCGCAGATGTCGCGGAAGACCGCCATCGGGCGGAGGCCGCCGATCCGCGTGACCTTCATGCCGAAGCCGTCGCAGACCCCCTGCCCCACCGCGCGCAGCACGGTCGCCACATCCTCGGCCGTCTCGTCGAGATAGACCGCGTGATGCAGCTGGCCGCGGATCGCGGCGATCTCCTCGATGCTGTTGCAGGGCTGCTCGAGGATGAAGGGGATCTCCGGGCACTCGCGGCTCAGGCGCAGCGCATCGCGCGTGGTGAGGCCGCGGTTGCCGTCCACTGCCAGCCGCATCCGGGTGCCCACCCGTTCCCAGACCTTGCGGATCGTCTCGATATCGATCTCGACCGGGCGGCCGCCGATCTTGACCTGCATCCGCGGATAGCCCTCGTCCGCGCGCTCGGCCGCGATGCGGGCGATCTCGTCGGGCTCGCCCACGCCCGAGGCATAGTAGGAGGGCACCCGCTCGGTCACCGCGCCGCCCAGAAGATCGGCCACCCGCACGCCCCAGGCCTTGCCCATCAGGTCGTGCGCCGCGATGTCGATGGCGGCTTTGGCATAGCGGTGCCCGTTCAGGAGCCCGTCCATCCGCCGTTGCAGCCGCAGGGGCTGCAGCGGATCGGCCCCGATCAGGCCCGGCGCCATCTCGGCCAGCGCGGCCCGGGCGCCCGCCGCATGCTGCGGCTGGTAGACCGGCCCCACGGGGCAGGTCTCGCCCCAACCGATCAGGCCGCTGTCCGTCACGAGCTTCACCAGCGTCGTGTCGAGCGACCAGACCTCGGTGCTGGCCATGCGGTAGGGGCCGTCGCGCACCGGCAGCGGGTGGGCGTAGAGATGCAGTTCGGTGATCTTCATGGAGAGCGTCTCGCGAAGGAAAAAGGGCCGCCGGATCGGCGGCCAGGGGGGAGATCAGTATTCGGTGTTCAGCGCATCCTCGGCGGGGATCTCCGCCTCGCGCCGCGCGATGTAATCCCGCAGCGCCTCGTCGATGCCGGGATCGAGCTTCGGCTCCTCGTAGTCCGCGAGCAGCTTGTGCGCATGGGCCAGCGCCCGCTCGGTGATCTCGACCGCGCCCTCGGCCTGCCATTGCTCGATCGAGCTGTTGTCGAAGAGCTTGGGCAGGAAGAAGGCGCGCTCGAAATTCTCCAGCGTGTGCGGGTGGCCGAGGTAATGCCCGCCCGGCCCCACGTCGCGCACCGCGGCGAGGCCCGCCTCGAAATCGTCCCAGCGGATCCCTTCGGCCATGCGGTAGCCCATGGCGCACATCTCGGCATCCACCACGAATTTCGCCACCGAGCAATGCATCCCCGCCTCGTTCCAGCCCGCCGAATGCCAGATGTAGTTGGCACCCGCATGGAGAACCGCATTCATCGTCATGGCGCTCTCGTAGCCCGCCTGCGCGTCGAAGGTCTTGGCTCCGCCCAAGAGGTTCGAGGTCCGCCACGGCACGTCGTAGAAGCGCGCCATCTGGCCGATCATGAAATTCATGAGGCTGATCTCGGGCGTCCCCGCCATCGGCGCGCCGGATTTCATCGAGACGGTCGAGAGATAATGGCCGTAGATCGCGGGGCAGCCCCTGCGGATCACCTGCGTATAGGCGAGCGCCGACAGAGCCTCGGCATTGAGCTGCGCCACGGCGGGCGCGACGGACGCGGGCGTGTTCGCCCCGCCCAGCACGAAGGGCGAGCAGAGCACCGGCTGGTTCCGGCGGCAGAAGGCGCGCATCGCCGACAGCATGGTCTCGTCCCACACGAGCGGCGAGTTGCCGTTGCAGTTGCCGGTGGTGACGGGCGTCTCCTCCATCGCGTCGCGCCCGAACAGGATCTCGCACATCTGCAGGACATCCTCGGCATTCCTGCCGCTGGTGGTCATGCCCATGAAGGTCTTGTCCGAATATTTCATCGAGGAATAGGTGATGTGCAGGTGGCGGTGGCTCACCTTCCTGTCCATCGGCTCGACGATATGGTGCGCGGTCGAATGCAGCGCGGGCGACATGTGCGCGAGCTTGTGGAACATGTTGAGGTCGGCGAGCGTAGGCCAGCGGCGCACGTCCTCCAGATCGCGCAGGAAGGGCGCGCCGGTCATCGGCACGAAGATCGAGTGCCGGCCGCCGAAAGGCAGGCTCCGCTCCGGGTTCCGGGCCCGGTAGGTCCAGCCCGAGGGGATGGTGGCGATCAGCGCCCGCACGAGGCCGCGGTCGAGATGCACCCGCTCGCCCCGCACGTCGGCGCCCGCGCGCTTCCAGTCGGCCAGGGCTATGGGATCGCGGAAGACGACGCCCACCTCTTCGAGGATCGCCATCGAGGCCGCGTCGAGGCGCTCGACCTCCTCGGGCGACATCGGCGCGCAGTCGGGCAGGCCGCGCTTCAGCGCGGGCAGCATCGCCAGATCGGGCGCCGCCCGCAGCGCCCGGCGCGCGCCCCGCCCTCCGGCCCGCGCCTGTCTCACCGGAAGATCGCCCATGCCCCGCCTCCATCCCTCGGCCACCCGCCGAGTAGGAGGCGAAACGCCCCTCCTCACAGTCGAGGATTCGAAGCGATCCGCATCAAAAACGACGCGGCCTGCCTAGCGCGCCGCGGCCAGCCCCTCGGGCGCGGCGGCGGGGTCCGGGGCCGCCTGCACCGCGGTGATGGCCGCGGCATGGACGATGTCCTCGACCGTGCAGCCGCGCGACAGGTCGTTCGCCGGCCGCGCGAGCCCCTGCAGGATCGGGCCCACGGCGCCGAGCCCGCCCAGACGCTGCGCGATCTTGTAGCCGATGTTGCCCGAGGCGAGATCGGGGAAGATGAAGACGTTGGGCCGCCCCGTCAGCCGGCTGCCCGGCGCCTTCCGCGCGCGGATCGCCTCGTCCAGCGCCGCGTCGAACTGGATCTCGCCATCCACCTCCAGCGTCGGATCGGTCGCGCGGATCAGGCGCAAAGCCTCGCGGATCTTGCCGAGGCTCGGATGATCGGCCGACCCGGCGGTCGAGAAGGACAGAAGCGCCACCCGCGGCTCCTCGCCCAGAAGCGTCCGGGAGCTCTCGGCCGAGGCGCGGGCGATGGCGGCGAGCCCTTCTGCGTCGGGATCGACCACCAGCCCGCAGTCGGCGAAGATCATCCCGCCCCGGATCGGCGCCCCGCCCTCGCAGGCGAGCATGAGAAAGAAGCTCGAGACGAGCGGCGCGCCCTCGGCCCGGCCGATGATCTGCAGCGCGGCCCGCACCGTGTCGGCGGTGGTGGCGACAGCCCCCGCCACCGTCCCGTCGGCCAGCCCCATCCGCACCCGCATCGCGGCCTGTCGGATCGGGTCGCGCATCTCGATCAGCGCCTGCGCGCCGGTCATGCCCTTGGCCGCCCGCATCAGGTGCCAGCGGTCGGCGAGCTCGGGCAGATCCGACGCCTCGGCCGGGCAGATCCGGGTCACGCCCGCGATCTCGGGCCCGTTCATCAGGCTCACGCGCGCGAGCCCCTCCTCGGTCAGGCGCCGCGCGGCTTGGGCCACGCGCGGATCCTCACCCTCGGGCAGCAGGATATGGCGCGGGTGGGCGCGGGCCGTGGCAAGGATGCGCTCGAGCGGCTTCATGGGGGAACCTCAGCTCAGGAAATGCAGGCCGGCGACGACGAAGACGCCGAGGAAGATCGTTTCGGCCACGATCAGGCCGATGGCCACGCCGCCCACGTCGAGCATCCGCGCGAGCGAGGTCTTGATGCCCACCGCGGCGATGGCGATGAGCAGCGCCCAGCGGCTCAGCACGCCCGCCCAGTCGGCCAGAACCGGCGGCACGAGGCCGGCGGAATTCAGCGCCGCCAGCACGAGAAAGCCCAGCACGAACCCGGGCAGCAGCGGCGGGCGCTTGCCGCCCTCGCGCTCGGCCAGCCCCCGGGCGCGGATCACGAGCGAGAAGCAGAGCACGACGGGGGCCAGCATCGACACGCGGATGAGCTTGACGAGCGTCGCCGTCTCGCCGGTCTCGGGGCCGATGGAGAAGCCCGCCCCCACCACCTGCGCCACATCGTGGATCGTGCCGCCGAGGAAGACGCCGCTGTCGCGCGGGGTGAAGCCGAAGAGGCCCGACAGCATCGGATAGAGCACCATCGCCACCGTGGAGAGCACCGTGACCGACAGCACCGTGAAGGCCAGATCGCGCTCGGAGCGGGCATGGCGCGGCAGCACCGCCGCGATTGCCATGGCCGCCGAGGCGCCGCAGATCGCGACCGACCCGCCGGTGAGCAGCGCGAAGCTCCAGTCGCGCCCCACGAGCCGGGCGGCGGCGAGGCCGAAACCGATGGTCAGCACCACGCCCGCCACCACGAGCCCGATGGCCGCAGGCCCGAGGCCCGCCAGCATCTCGACCGAGATCCGCGCCCCCAGAAGCGCCACGCCGAGGCGCAGCACGGTGCGGGCGGTGAAGGCCACGCCCGGGGCGGTGCGGGTGCCCTCCTCGGACAGGAAGTTCAGCGCGAGGCCCAGAAGCAGCGCCATGAGCATCGCGGGCGCCCCGTAATGTTCCGACAGGAACTGCGCCGTCGCCGCCACCAGCGCCGAGACGGCGACGCCCGGAAAGGCTTCGGCAATCGTCCGGCGCGCCGCGCCAAGGGTCAGGGTCATCATGTCATTCCAGATAGGCGGGCCCCGAAGGCAGGGGCCGGAGAAGCCTGCCCGGCGGCAGCCGGACAGGCGGGCAACGGCCGCGCCCGGGCGGGCGAGGCCAGGAAGAGCAGGCCGCAGGGGCCCGAGGAAGCCTGCCCGGCAGGCAGTGCCGGACAATCGAGCGACGGCCCCGCCCCGGAACAGCAGGCCGGAAGGCCCGGAGAAGCCCGCCCGGCAGGCAGCGCCGGACAGTCGGGCGGGTCGCAGAGGGGCCGGACCGGGCCGGCCCCCGGCAAGAGCTCAGGCCGCGCCCTTCTGCGGGCGCATGTCGGCCGGGTCGATCCCCGCCACCACCACCGGCTTCTTCATCGCGTCGCGGCGGAAGGGCTCGCCCAGCTCCTGATTGAGCAGCACCTCGATGAAGGTGGTCTCTCGCGCCTTCATCTGCCGCTCGACCGCCTCGTGCAAGGCCGCCGTCAGTTCGGACTGGCTGCGCACCTGCACCCCATGCGCGCCGCAGGCCCGGGCGATGGCCGCATAGCTCGTGTCGCGGTCGAGCTCGGTGCCCACGAAGTTGTTGTCGTACCACAGCGTCGTGTTGCGCTTTTCCGCGCCCCACTGGTAGTTGCGGAAGATCACCATGGTGATGGCGGGCCAGTCCTCGCGGCCGCAGGCGGTCATCTCGTTCATCGAGATGCCGAAGGCGCCGTCGCCCGCAAAGCCGATCACCGGCGTGTCGGGATTGCCGATCTTGGCGCCGAGGATCGCCGGGAAGCCGTAACCGCAAGGGCCGAAGAGACCCGGCGCCAGATATTTCCGCCCGGCCTCGAAGCTCGGATAGGCGTTGCCGATGGCGCAGTTGTTGCCGATGTCGGACGAGACGATGGCCTCGGCCGGCACCGCCTGCATGATCGCGCGCCAGGCCTGCCGCGGGCTCATCAGATCGGCATCGCGCGTGCGCGCGCCCGCGTTCCATTCGGTGCCCGGATCGTCCTCTTCATGGTCGAGGCTCGACAGCTCCTGCGCCCACCGCGACTTGGTCTGCGCCACGAGATGCCGCCGCTCCTCGCGGCCCGCATCGCCCGCGCCCTCGCCCAGCTGGGCCAGGATCGCGCGCGCCACCTTGGCCGCATCGCCCTGAATGCCCACGGTGACCTTCTTCGTCAGCCCGATCCGGTCGGCATTGATGTCGACCTGAATGATCCTGGCCTCGCGCGGCCAGTAGTCGATGCCGTAGCCCGGCAGCGTCGAGAAGGGATTGAGCCGCGTGCCGAGCGCCAGCACCACGTCGGCGCGGGCGATCAGCTCCATCGCGGCCTTCGAGCCGTTGTAGCCCAGAGGGCCCACGGCGAGCGGATGGCTGCCGGGGAAGCTGTCGTTGTGCTGGTAGTTCGAGGCCACCGGCGCGTCGAGCCGCTCGGCCAGCCGCGCGAGATCCGGGATCGCGCCCGAGAGCACCACGCCCGCCCCGGAGAGGATCACCGGGAAGCGCGCCCCCGACAGAAGCCGCGCCGCCTCGGCCACCGCCTCCTCGCCGCCCGCGGGCCGCTCGAAGGCCACGATCTGCGGCAGCTCGACATCGATGACCTGGGTCCACATGTCCCGGGGAATGTTGATCTGCGCCGGCGCGCTGTTGCGCCAGGCCTGCAGGATCACCCGGTTCAGCACCTCGGGGATGCGCGAGGCGTCGCGCACCTCCTCCTGATAGCAGACGCAATCGGCAAAGAGCCGCATCTGCTCCATCTCCTGGAAGCCGCCCTGCCCGATGGTCTTGTTGGCCGCCTGCGGCGTCACCAGCAGAAGCGGCGTATGGTTCCAGTAGGCGGTCTTGACCGGCGTCACGAAGCCGGTGACGCCGGGGCCGTTCTGGGCGATGGCCATCGACATCTTGCCCGTCGAGCGGGTGAAGCCATCGGCCATCAGGCCCGCGTTCGTCTCGTGGGCGCAATCCCAGAAGGTGATCCCGGCCTTCGGGAACAGATCCGACACCGGCATCATGGCCGAGCCGATGATCCCGAACGCATGTTCGATGCCGTGCATCTGCAGGACCTTCACGAAGGCCTCTTCGGTGGTCATTCTCATGGCGTTGGCTCCTTATCCGCGCTCGTCGCGATAGTGATAGAGGTGATAGAGACCCCACTGGCCGAGACGCCGGAACGGCGTCTTCCAGCCCTCGTGGGGCAGTTCGGTCTGAAAGATCGGCAGGCGCGGCACGGCCTCGCCAGCCACCAGCTGTGCGAGCCTCCGCCCGGCCATGGCGGAATACATCACGCCGTTGCCGCCGTAGCCGAGCGCGTAGAACATGCCCGGCACGTCCGGCACGGCGGTGATGCGGGGCATCATGTCGTGGCTCACATCGACCCAGCCCCACCAGCTGTAGTCGAGCTCGACGCCGCGCAGCGTCGGGAACTTGCGGCCGATCGCGGCGCGCAGCGCATCGAGATGCGCAGGGTTGGCCGCATCGCGCCCGGTGATCGCCGCCCGCGAGCCGATCTGAAGCCGGTTGTCGGGCAGCAGCCGGTAATAGTGGCGCAGCGTGCGGGTGTCGGTCAGGGGCGAGCCGGTGCGGATGCCCACGGCCTCGAGTTCGGCCGGGGTCAGAACCCGCGTGACCACGCTGTTCGACAGGATCGGCATCAGCCGGTCGCGCAGCCGCCCGTGCAGCGACCGCGTAGCATAGGCCGCCGTGGCCACCGCCACGCGCCGGGCGCGCACCGTGCCGCCGGGCGTGCGCAGGTGATGCACGCCCCCCTTCAGCTCCCAGCCCTGCACCGGGCTGTCGGGATGGACCGTGGCGCCCAGCCCGCGCGCGGCGCGGAGGTAGCCGAAGGCGAGCTTCGCCGCGTGGATCGCCACTCCGTCGGCCTCCCACAGCGCGCCATGCGCCTCGGCATCGCGCACTGCGGTGCGGAACAGCTCCTCGCGCGAGAGCATCCGTGCGTCATAGCCGAACCGCTCGCGCAGAAGCGCCGCCTCCTTCTCCAGCGCGGGCAGCACGCCCGCCTTGTGGGCGATGTAGTAATGGCCGCCGTCCTGCGGCTCGCAGTCGATGGCGGGATCGCGCAGCAGGCCGCGGAACAGGGCGAAGGCCTCGACCATCTCGCCATGCATCCCGCGCGCCACATCGAGGCCCCAACGCTCGATCCACTGGCTGCGCTTCAGCCGGCCCGCACTGATCTGGGCCTGACCGCCGTTGCGGGTCGAGCAGCCGTAGGCCACGCCGTTGGCCTCGAGCACCGTGGCGCGGATCCCGTGCTCTCGCGCCAGATGGAGCGCGGTCGAAAGGCCGGTGTAGCCCGAGCCGATCACCGCCACATCCACATCCATGTCCCGCGTCACGGGACCGTCATCGGCGGGGGCGGGCCCCGCCGTGCCGATCCAGTAGGTCGGCGCATAGGCGCTGCCGGGCCCGAGGCTGCGCGCCGTCATCGGATCGTAGAGGGGATCGAACGGCACCGGCCGGTGTCTGTCGAGGGCGTTCATGGCGGATCACCGGGCGGGGATCGACGGGCGCTGCTTGCGGAGCGCCTGCTTCTCGACGATCCGGCCGTCCGCGATGCGGAACAGGTCCGCGCCCTGCACCTCGATCCGCGTGCCGTCGGGGTTGGTGGCGCGGAAGGTCCACTGGCTCACGCCGCGGGTGCCGTCCTCGGACAGGAAGTGGCTGTGGTCGGCCCATTGCACGTCCGGCATCGCGGTCCAGACCCCGGTGAAGGCGCGGGCGATGGCCTCGCGGCCCTCGATCCGGGTGCCGTGCTCGGCCTCGCCCGCCACCGTGTAGAACACGCAATCCTCGGCGAAGGGGGCCATGACGGCGTCGATGTCGTGGCGGTTGAAGGCGTCGAAGAGGGCCGCCAGATCGCTGGCGGTGAGAGGGGTCGACATGGAACGTCTCCTTGGAACTAGTAGCCCATCGCCCGGGGCAGCCAGAGGGCAAGCTCGGGGAAGCTGGCGATGATGAAGATTGCGGTGACCGACGCGGCCGCGAAGGGCAGCGCGCGCAGGCTGATCCGCTCGATCGAGACGCCCGAGATGCCCGAGGCGATGAAGAGGTTCTCGCCGAGCGGCGGGGTCTGGAAGCCGACAGAGAGCGTGCAGATCATCACGATCCCGAAGTGGATCGGGTCGATGCCCACCATGTAGGCCACGGGCAGCATCACCGGCACGAGGATCATGATGGCGGCCAGCGTCTCCATGAACATGCCGACGATGAGCAGCATCCCGATCACCATGGCCCAGATCGCATGGATGTTGGTGGTAAGCCCCAGAACGCCGCCCGCGATGATGCCCGGAATGTTGTTCTCGACCAGCACCCGGCCGAAGATCGTGGCCGCGAAGAGCACGAGCAGCACCCGCCCCGCCAGCCAGGTGGTCGTGTCGAGCGCCTTGATGACCTCGGCCAGATCCAGCTCGCGGTAGATGAAGATCCCGACGAAGAGCGTGTAGAAGATCGCGACGATGGCGGCCTCGGTGGGGGTGAAGAAGCCCGAATAGATGCCGCCGAGGATCACGACCGGGGCGAGCAGCGCCCAGAAGCCCTGATAGCAGGCGCGGGCCACGTTGCGGGCCGAGAGCGGCGCGGCCGAGCCGCGGAAACCCCGCATCCGGCAGCGGATGTAGTTCATCACAAGGAGCCCGCCCGCCATGATGACCCCCGGCACGAAGCCCGCGATGAAGAGCTTCGAGATCGAGACCGACTGGAAGGGACCGTGCGCCGCGATGGCCTCGGGCGGCGGGGCGAGCCCCATGGCCGAGATGCCGAAGATCACCATCGGGATCGAGGGCGGGATGATGATCCCGAGCCCGCCCGCCGCCGCCGTGACCGAGGCCGCATAGCCCGGCCCGTAGCCCTGCCGCGACATGGCCGGGATCATCAGCATCCCCACCGCCGCCGTGGTGGCCGGACCCGAGCCCGAGATCGCGCCGAAGAAGAGGCAGGCCATGATCGTCGCGGCCGACAGGCCCCCCGTGAAGGGACCGGCGAGGCTTTCGGCCACCGCAATGAGCCGCCGCGACAGGCCCGCGGCCTCCATCAGCGCGCCGGCGAGGATGAAGGAGGGCAGCGCCATCAGCGGGAAGGACCCCACCGAGGACCAGGCCATCTGCACCATCTTGATCGGGTTGTCGCCCAGATAGACCATGGCGGCCAGCGCCGAGACGCCGAGCGCCACGGTGATCGGCGCGCCGAGAAGCATGAGGGCGAAGAAGGCCCCGAACAGGATTTCGATCAAAAGGCCGTCCATCACTTGCGACCCCGCGCGTCGAAGTGGCGGATCTCGTCCTCGGCCAGTTCCATCATGTCCTCGACCTCGGCGCGGTCGGGGTCGCGCGGATCGACGCCCTGCACGAGCTTCATGTAATTGACCTGCAGGATGCGCAGCGTCATCAGCGCGAAGGCGATGGGCAGCACGAGATAGACGTAGCGCATCTGCCAGCCCAGCGTCTGCGCCTTCACGAAGGGCTTCAGCCGGTCGATGAACTGGACCGACTGCCAGATGAAGACGAGGTTGAAGCCGATCCAGAACAGGTCGCCCACCGCCTCGACGAGGCGCGCCTTGGCGCGGGGCAGCGCGTTCAGATGGAACGACACCCGGTTGTGGGCCGCGATCCGGGCCGCATAGGCGGCCCCGAAATAGGCGAACCACACGAACAGGATGACCGACAGTTCCTCGATCCAGGTGATCGAGAAGCCGAAGGCCTGCCGGGCGACGATCTGCACGAAGAGCAGCGTGACGAAAAGGGCGAGGATCACCCGGCAGACATGGCTTTCGAACCTGTCCAGGAACGACCAGACAGCAGGCATGGAAGACCTCCGACAGAGGGCTGGAAGATGCGTCGCGGGACGGGACGGGCGGTTACTGGACGGTGGGCCGGCCGAGCGAGGTCAAGACGCCGTTCAGCACCTCGATGCCGCCGATCTGGTCGGCGAACTTGGGCCAGACCTGCGCGGTCGCCAGCTCGATGAAGCCCTTCTCGCCGTCCGCGGGCGGCGTGATCTCCATGCCGCGCGCCACCAGCTCGTCGCGGATCCGGCTCTCCTGCTCGCGCAGGAAGGCCGAGGAGGCCTGCGTCGCCGCCTCGCCCGCGGCGAGGATCTGCGCCTGCTTCTCCTCGCTCAGCCCCTCGAACAGGGCCTCGCTCACGATCAGCGGCTCGATCGAGAAGATGTAGCGCAGCTCGGTGACATATTTCTGCACCTCGTCGAACTTCATCGCATAGACGGTCATGTAGGGATTGTCCTGCCCGTCCACGACCTTCTGCTGAAGCGCCGCGAAGGTCTCGCCCCAAGCCATCGGCGTGGGGTTGATGCCCCAGCTCTTGTAGGTCTCGATCATGATCTCGTTCTTGGGCACGCGCACGATCAGCCCCTGCATGTCCTCGACCGAGGCCACGGGCTTCTTCGAATTGGTCAGCACCCGGAAGCCCGAATAGCCCCAGCCGATGATGCGCACGCCCGCATCCTCGACCGTCTTCTCGATCATCTGCCGGCCGACCTCGCCCTGCGTGACCGTCTCGGCATCCTCCTGGCTCAGGATGACATAGGGCAGCGTCAGCGTGCCCACCGAGGGCGAGAAGGGCGTGATGTTGTTGATCGCGAGGATCGAGAAGTCGAGCGTGCCGGTAGCCGCGGCCGTCACCGTGTCCTGCTCGTCGCCGAGCTGGCCGTTCAGGAACAGCTTGCCCGTCATCTCGCCGCCCGACTCCTTCTCGAGCGCCGCGACGAAGGCCTTGCCGAGCGCCTCCTGCGTGCCGCCCGCGCCATCGCCCACGGCGATGCGGAACTCTTCGGCCCAGGCCGGCAGGGCGGCCAGCAGGGCCAGGGCGGTTCCGGCGAGGAATGTCTGCGCTTGGGTCATCTCGGTCTCTCTCTCTGTTGGCGGCTCGCTCTTGTGGCGAATCCATGACGACATATTGCCGCAGCGATCCCGCTCGGATATGTCCAGTTCAGAGCGAATGTAGGTCCAGATGCAGAGCCGGATCCCGATCGAGGCGATCTTCCTGCGCGACGATGCGCCGACGCTGCAGGGGCGTCTCGCGGCGGCGGTGGTGCGCGCCATCCTCGAATCCCGCGCCCGCCCCGGCGCGCGCCTGCCCTCGAGCCGCCGCCTCGCCCAAGGTCTGGGCGTGTCGCGGATGACGGTGACGCTCGTCTATCAGGATCTCATCAGCCAGGGCTATCTCGAGGCCCTGCCCCGCTCCGGCATCGCGGTCGCGGCCACCGTGCCGCATCGCCGGATGGAGCCGGTGGCGGGCGCCCGCACGCGGGCAGGCCTCGTGCGCTGGGAGGACTGGTGGGCCGAGCACGACCAGCCGCGCCGCGTGATCCGCAAGCCCTCGAACTGGCGCGCCTTCCGCTATCCGTTCATCTTCGGGCAGGTCGATCCCGCCCTCTTCGACCATCACGCCTGGCGCGACTGCGCGCGCCGCGCGCTCGGCACGCGCGACTTCTCGGATCTCGCGGCCGACCGCTACGGCGCCGACGATCCGCTGCTCGTCGATTACATCTGCTCGAACACCCTGCCCCGCCGCGGCTTTCAGGCCGAGCCCGACGAGGTGCTGGTCACGCTCGGCGCGCAGAACGCGCTCTATCTGGCGGTCGAGCTGCTGGCCCGGATCGACCGGCTCGCCGTGACCGAAGAGCCGGGCTATCCCGACTTCGCCGAGACGCTGCGCCGCGCCAGCAGCCCGATCCACTTCCTGCCGGTCGATGCGATGGGCCTCGATCCGGCGCGGCTGCCCGAGGCCACGCGCCTCGTGATCGCCACGCCGAGCCATCACATCCCCACCGGCGCCACCATGCCGCTGGCCCGCCGGCAGGAGCTTCTGCGCCGCGCGGAAGAGCTCGACGCGCTCATCATCGAGGACGATTACGATTTCGAGATGTCCTATCTCGCGCCGCCCGCCCCGGCGTTGAAGTCGCTCGACGGATCGGGGCGGGTGATCTACATCGGCAGCTTCTCGAAATCGCTCTTTCCGGGCCTGCGCATCGGCTACATGGTGGCCCCTGCCCCCTTCATCGCCCGGGCGCGGGCGCTGCGCGCCATGATCCTGCGCCATCCGCCGAGCCATCTGCAGCGCATCACCGCCTATTTCCTCGCGCTCGGCCATTACGACGCCCATATCGTGCGGCTGCGCCAGACGCTGAAGGCCCGCCGCCGCGTGCTCGAGGAGGCGCTGGCGGCCTCGAGCCTCAGGATCGAGGGGGCGGCGGTGCAGGGCGGCTCCAGCGTCTGGGTCAGCGCCGAGGGCACCGACAGCGAGGCGCTGGCCGCGCGGCTCCATGCCGACAGCGTGCTGATCGAGCCGGGCTCGGTCTTCTTCGAGACACCCCCCGCGCGCTGCCCGGTCTTCCGGCTGGGCTATGCCACGATCTCGGCCGAACGGATCCCCGAGGGGATCGCCCTGATCGACCGCGCCGCCCGCGAGCGCGCCTGATCCGCCGCGCTCCGGCCGCAGGCACCGCGCGTCGTCCACCCGGCCCCGCCCCCCGGGACGGCCCGCCTCCGGGCGCTCCCCTGCCTCATATCTCCGCCCGCACGCAGGCCCGTCCGTCGGCCTTGGCGCGGTAGAGCAGCCGGTCGGCGCGGCGGATCGCGTGATGCACGTCCTTGTCGCGCCGCATCGCGACGAGCCCGGCCGAGAAGGTGCAGCGCAGCGCGGGCAGATCGGGCGAGACCACCGCCACAGCCAGCGCCTCCTGCAGCCGCTCGAGCCGCGCCTGCGCGGTCTCCAGCGGACAGTTCGGCATGAACAGCACGAATTCCTCGCCGCCGAACCGGCCGAACAGGTCGACGGAGCGGATGCTGTCCGTCGTGATGCGGCAGAAGGAGACCAGCACCGCATCGCCCGCCGTATGGCCATAGAGGTCGTTCACCTGCTTGAACCGGTCGAGGTCCATCACCGCCAGCGCATGGGTGCCGAAGGTGCCGTGGCGGGGCTGCTGATCCAGCCAGCGTTCCAGATGATCCATCACGAAGCGCCGGTTCGGCACCCCGGTCAGCGGATCGGTCCAGGAGGCCCGCTGCGCCGCATCCCGCTCGCTGCGCAGCGCAAGGCTCTCCGAGCGCAGCCGCGTCACATCGGTCGCATGGACGAGCATCCGCCCGTCGGGCGCCGTGGTCTCGGTGATCCAGATCCAGCGCCCGTCGTGGAGCGCGGCCTCGTAGGCGCGGAAGGGCACCCGGCCGCGACTCGCGGCCGCCGCCGCAAGCCAGCCCTCGAAATCCTCGGTGACGATCAGCGCGCCCTGCCGCATCGCGTGATTGCGCCGCATGATCTGGCGCCACGAGGGCGCCTCGGCCGGATCGCAGCCGAAGGTCGCGCAATAGGCCGGATTGGCGGCGCGGAGCCGGTCTTCGGCATCGAAGACCGCGACCGGATCCTGCGACAGCCAGAGCAGATCCTGCGCGTCGGGTCCGAAGTCGATGGCCTCCGCCCTTCGTATAGCCTCGCTCATCCGCCTCTTCCCCTCGATCCTCCGCGGGCGGCCCTCGGGCCGCACGGCCCCGGATCGTCCCAGACCTGCCGCGCCGGGTCGCCGGCCCCCTCCGGCGCGACCGCGCCGGATCCGAAGGCCGTCGCCGCAGTAGCACGGCTGGCCCCACCCCAAAAGATGCGGCTTTCGCCAGAAGAAGAGGAAGAAGAAGATGCGCCGCCCCGGTCCCGGCCGCCTCGCCGATGCCGCAGGATCGGCCGCGATCGACCCCGGGCCCGGCGACAGGCGCGATCCGGGCCGATTTCCGCCCGGCGCAGGCGGCCGGCGGCCCCGCGCGCGCGCCGATGCGCTCCCCGGAGGGCCCGCGCGTCATCGCCTCCGCGGCGCGGCGGATCCCGCTGCGGCCCTCACCGCATCGGCAGCTCGATCACAGGAACGTGCGCTGAACCTCGTCGATGAAGGCGCTTTCGGCCGCGCTCAGGCTGCGGTCGCGCAGCCGGATCACGCCCGAGCGGCTCTCGGGCAGCTGGAAGTCGATGGGCAGCGCCTCGATCTCGTCGAGGGTGCGCACCGTCGAGGCGCTGACGATGGCCAGAAGATCCGTCCGCCGCAGCATCGCCGCCACCGCCAGCGTGTCCGACAGCTCGACCGTCGGCACGATGGGCGCGAGACCCGTGCGCCGCAGCAGTTCGCGCAGCGCCACCGACGAGGAGGAGGAGGGATCGCTGAAGATCCACCGCTCCCGCGCGAGCTCGGCCAGCGACAGGGCGCCCTTCCCGTGCAGCGGATGCGACGAGCGCGCCACGATGGTGAAGCGGTCCGCCTTCATCTCGATCACCTCGTGGTGCGTGTAGTGGCGCACCATGTCGATCGTGCCGAACATCAGCGCGATCTGCCGGTCCTCGAGCCGCTGGGCGAGCCGCGTCATCTGGTCGGCCACGATGGCGACCCGCATCGCGGGATAGAGCCGCAGGAAGGCCTCGACCGCGCGCGGGATGATGTCGACCATCCAGCGCGGCCCGCAGCCGATCCGCAGGATGCCGCTCTGCTCGCCGCGCTCCTGCGCGAACCGCTCCCGCAGCGCCTCGGTCTCGGCCGCGAAACGCGCCACATAGTCCAGCAACAGCTGCCCCGCCTCGGTCAGCCGCGCGGGCCGCGTGCTGCGGTCGAAGACATCGAGCCCGAGCTCGCCTTCGAGCCGCGCGATGCTCTGGGCCAGCGCCGAGGGCGAGATGCCGAGATAGCGCGCGGCCGCCGTCCCCGAGCCCATCTGCGCCAGCGTCTCGAAATGCCACAGCTGCCGCGGGTTCATCTCGGCATAGGCGAGCCCCCCGCGGCCCCGCGCCGGAGCCGCCTCAGCCGATCTCGCGCCAGCGGAGGCAGGCGGCGCTGCGGATGGGATCGCCGCAGCGCCGGTGCTGGATCTTGTCATGCTGTCCTCCCTCAGGCGCCGAGCCGCCTCGCCCGGCCCGCGCAACGGCACCATCTGCGCGTGACTTCACTAATGAGTCAACTCGATACGAAACGAATGAATGTTTTAATTAACTACCGCCGTGCGCCCCTCCTTACCGACCGCTCCCACCAACAGGTTCCCCGATCCCCCCGCAAAGGATCGGCCCCGCCGAAATACCTCCAACACCCTGCCGCCGCGGCCGCGACCCTCTGCGACAGCGACACCGGCGCCCTCTCGTCTGGATGAGCCCGCCCGAGCCGGGGGATGCCTCCGAAGGCCCGCCCGCTCCTCGGGCGCGGCCGCGATCCGCGCGCCTCATCCACGACCCATCTGCATCACGGTCGGGAGACGGCCGTTCGAGGACGGGCTGCGGTTGACGCGATCGTTCGGATGGACCGGCGCGCGCGTCCCCGGCCCCTGCCCCGCCGCCATGTCGGCCGCATGGGCCAGCACCTCCTTCGCATTCATGTCGGTCTGGATGCCGCTGTCGGTCTGCCGGACCGCCAGCGGGAAATGACCGTCTGTCACCCCTGCCCCCAGTCGCGCGCAGGCGTCGAGGACCCTGCCCCGCCCGCTCGGCATCGAGCGCCCCGAGCGCGAGGTTCGCCCCCGCCGACAGTCCGGTCGAGAGCCGCCGCCCACGTCCCCGGTCGCCCGCGTCACCTCAGCGGAAGCCGGCGCGCCCGCACGCGAGATCGTGCGCCGCCACCTCTCCGTCGCCCGCCCCGTTTCCATCGGCGTCCGCCAGCACCCGGCGACCGGTTCGAAGACAGCATGTCCCTGAAACGCTCCGGCCGCGCCTCACCGAAGCCTGCGGGCGGAGCCGCGTGACAGGGGCACGCCCCGCCACGCGGCGTGAGCATGCTGGCGCTGCGTCGCCCGAGGACCCTGCCCCGCAGCGCCAGCTCGCCTCCGCTCCCACGCACAACACTGCGGGATGGGCGTCTGTCCGCCGGCCCCGTCGGCCGAGTCTGCGCTGCTCCGCAGTGACCGGAGGATTCCGCCGCCAGTGCCGACCTGCCTCTGTTCGCCGCAACATGGCGATGCAAGCCGCACTCCCTGTGCGCCGGTGCCGGCAACCCGGCTCCCGCTCCTTTACGGAGGCCACAGGCATTGCCCCCGGAAGCCGGTCCGGCCTTGCCGCAAAGCCCCGGCCAAGCCGGAGTGCCGTGCGCGCTGGCTTCTGCAACCGGCGACCGACGCACCTCGCGGCAGCCTCCTCTTCGCCGCGCTGTCGACCGTCCGCTCCCCCGTGATCCATTTCGGACTCTGACCCGTGCGGACCTTGTAGCGCCGGGAGCTCTCGCAGTCGCACCCTTAGCCTCGTTGCCTGCTCCCGCCTGCCGCGCGTTTATCAGACCGCACCCGCCCGACACGCCCGCGCCATCTGTCTCTCTTCGCCTTCAGACCATCGGACACCGCCCTCTCCCGAAGAACTTGTGGGCTTCAATTCCACGCTCTGTCGACACGCCCGCCAGACCTGTCCGAGCGTGCAATCCGGGTCGCGCGGCTCTGCCATTGCGGTTCCTCCACGGCGCGCCGTCTGCCAGACGCATGCCAGACCGGCTGTTGCCGAAAGAAGAATGAGACCCGACGACGCGCGCATCGCGGCAGAGTCGGCGGCGGATCACGAGGTCTCTTACCCTTTGTCCGCCTGATGCGCCTGTCTTTCGGCCAGCCTTGAGGCGCCTTCGTCGCGATCGAGCGGGCAGCAGAAACTTCACCTTCGGCGCATCGAGACTCTGCTGCGCTCAAGCAGCGTCCCAATTCAAGTCAATTTTCCGCATTTTACGGGTGCTGCGGGGCGACCGCGTGACCTGGAGGTCTCGGTGCGAGGATACCGTTTCGAAAGTTGACAGCTGTCAACTTTTCACCCGCCCGTCGGTCGCCGAGGGTCCGCCAATGGGCGCCCGCACACTTCACACTCGAGAAATGGTCCGTCCCATGCCGAAGGCATCCGGCCGAAATCGTCGTCCCCCACGCAGGTCGCTGTGAACCCGCCCTGCGAGTTGACAGCTGTCAACTTTCAACGTCCACGGCGTCGGTGCCGTCGAGCCGCTCACAAACCGTCTCGCCACCCAAACACAAAGAAGCAAGCTCCTCCTCTCACCTTACGGGCAGAAGCACAGCTCTCTGTCCATAGCTGCGCATTTCCACCGCTCGCACCCGGCAATCGTTCGGACCGGACACACTCCCTCAGGTGCGTCTCAAGCGGCCTCACGTGTCTCGGCGAGCAGCGCCATGATCATCGGCGTGGGCGAGAAGGCACCCTCGCTGGCACGACGGGTGAGGGCCCGGAGATAGCCGCCCGGATTCCGGATCGAGGCGAAGCGCTGCAGGATGGCGGCGAGCGCAACGGACGCCGTCTCGGCGCCCATTTCCGCCTTTGCCTCTTCCCAGGCGGAGGGTGTGATGCCCATCATGCCCCGCAGCCGGCTCGCAGCGGCGGTCAGGTCGCGCCAGTTGCGGATCTCGGGCGCATAGGGTTCCAGATCCGGGCAGGCTTTCAGGACAAGTCCCAGCGGAAGTGTCGGGGCAGGCCGCTGATTGTCGTTAATCTCCAGCGAGGCGAGTTCCTCGGGGCGCGCTTCGTCAGGTTCCGCCCGGTTGGGTGAGGGTCTGTTAGCCTTTTCGTCCGGGCTCTCACCGCCGATGTTTCGGCAATCTTTCTCAGCCTCGCCGCTGGTCTTTCCACAGGCATGCCCGCCTTCAAGATCAGAAGATTCTGTCTTTGATTCTGTATGGTGCCGCTCGATCCGGCCGACTGTGCCGTCCATTTCCGCTGCGCGAAGGGCCAGCGTCCTCCGGATGTCCCCGAGCACCAGGTCGAGCGTCCGCGCCATCTCGGCCAGATCGGCCAGCGTCAGTCGCCGGCGCAGGGCACGCCGGATCGGCATCAGCCGCGGCTCGATCCCCGCAGCGCGGCCCTCCGGATCGGCGTAGGCGGCGAGCTTGGTCGCATCCCGGAGCTTCAGCACCAAGGCCGTCCGGGCCCGCGCCATCGCTTCGGCTTCAGCCTCGAGAGCCGCCGCCGTCTCGGCGATCTCCGCCGCCCGGACGAGCAGGGGGCGCAGGTCGAAGCCATAGGCCGTCACCAGCTCGCCCGCGCGGTTGCGGTGGGCGTAGCGCTTGCCGTTCGCACTGTCGCGCCGCGCCACGAGCCCTGCCTCGACCAGCGCCGCGAGATGACGGCGCAGCGTGCTCTCGGCCATGCCATGCGCCCGGTCCGAAAGCGTCGCATTCGACGGAAAAACCACGAGCGGCGCCGCGTCGGTCAGAACCCGGCCGGGCAGGAAGCTCAGCAGCGCATAGAGGACGGCCAGATCCCGGTCCGAGACGCCGAAGCGAGCGCGCGCGGTGCGGAGGTCGGCAAACAGCGCCCATTTGTCGATCTCGGGCAGGGGGGACCGCGCCTCGGCGAGCCGCTGGCTCGCGAGGATCCCAGCCGTCACCGGCTGGCGCCCGAAGGGCGTCAGGGAAATGTGGTGCATGGCGATGTCACGCAGCAAAAGAGATCCGGCCACCCGGGAGGTGTTGACAGCCGTGCAGTCCCGCAGCTATTCTCGAGGTGCTAGATCAAGAATGGGCCTCTCGGGATGTCATGTCCTGGGGGGCTTTTTCGTTCTGCCGGTCGTGCTCCTTTCTCTGTGGGTTGCGGGGCGTCGTTACTTCCCGTTCCGATCGCTTTGCCAGGAACGGTGAAGATCGGGCAGGTTCTGGAGCAACCACTCCTCGAACCCTTTCGCATGGCTTCGGCGCAGCCGCAGCACGACCGAGGCCGCACCGCGGCTCACGTCGCCCAAGGGGCGGCCGTCGTGGCCCGTGATCGGCTCGGTGCGCAGCGGGGCAGGGGGCTCGCGCCGCCTCTGGCCCGACAGATAGGAAAAGAGCGCCTCGAACCTCTGGTCCGACCCCTGTCCCTCGGCGGTGAGCGACATGGTGGAGATCAGCGTATCGAGATCGTCGTCGGTCTTCTCCATCAGCTCGGCCAAGGCCAGCCAGCGGTCGCGCCCGATGCCGGAGGCCGCGCCGATCGCCTCGATCAGGGCGACGGGCACCCGTTCGGAAACCGAAACCATACGCGAAATCAAGGTCTTGTCGACCGACAGGGCGTCGCAGATCGCCTTGCGGTCATAGCCCGCATCCGCCATCTGGCGGGCGAAATTCACCTTCTCGATGAAGGAGAGATCGCGCCGGGCGGTGTTTTCCTGACCCTGAGCCAGCACCGCCTCGCGGTCGTCGAGATCGCGCACCAGCGCCTTGACCGGCTGGCCGAGATCGCGCAGTGCCAGCACGCGGCGGCGGCCATAGACAATCTGAAAACGATTTTCATCGGTGGGATGCGGCCGCACCAGCACCGGAACCTGCTGGCCGTAGGTGGCGATGGAGCGGGCAAGCTCGGCATCCTCGGCCGCGTCGCTCTCGAGCCGGTCCTGCAGGCCGCCCGCGTCGATCAGGAACGGATCGACCTCGATCACCGCGCGCGCCTTCAGATCGGCGATGGAGCGCGAGACGGCGCCGATGGCCCCCTTGGTGGCCCGCGGACGCTCGGCGGCCGCCGGGGCAGGGGAGGGGGTGCCGGCCATCAGGCCCTGAAGGATGTTCTTGCGGCTCATGTGCGCCCCCAGGCGGTCTGGATCAGCCCCTCGATCTCCTTGTTCACCGCGTTCAGGCTCTCCATCGCGCGTTCGTAGGTCGAGCGGGTGAAATCGCTTTTCTCCACCTCGTAGAGCGTCTGCTTGGTCAGGCCCGCGTCCGAGATGCCGGTCGATTTCAGCACCGGATGGTTCAGCACATGGTCGCCGAACAGCGAGCGCATGAAGCTCACCATCTGGTTCTGCGGCCCGTCGCCCGGCTCGTAGCGGGTAACGAGATAACGCATCCAGTCGTAGCTCATGTCGCCGCCCGCGTCGGCGACCACGCCGAGCAGGTTGGAGGTCATGAGCAGGAACTGGCACATGGACATGACATCGAGCATCTGGGGGTGGACGGTGACGAGCACGGCCGTCGCCGCGGAGAGGGCGGACATGGTGAGGAACCCCAGCTGCGGCGGGCAGTCGATCACCACAAGGTCGTAGTCGGATTCGATCTCCGCCAAGGCATCCGAAATCCTGGTGAAGAAAAGGTTGCCGCCGCGCACGGAGAGGGCGCGGGGCGTGTCATGCTCGAATTCCATCAGTTCGAGATTTCCCGGCACGATGTCGAGCCCGGTGAAATATGTTTTCTGCACCACCGACGAGAGCGGCAGCGGATCTTCGTAGCGGATGGCATCGTAGAGGGTGCCGCCATCGAGCAGGTCGAATTCCGGCTGGAATCCGTGCAGTGCCGACAGCGAGGCCTGGGGATCGAGATCGATGGCCAGCACCCGGTAGCCGTCGAGCGCCAGTTTCTGCGCGAGGTGGGCGGCGGTCGTGGTCTTGCCCGAGCCGCCCTTGAAATTGATCACGGTGATGACCTGAAGATGGTCGCCCTCGCGCCGGCCCGGCAGGTAGGTGCCGGGCGCCTTGGCGCGCTTCTCGAGCAGCGTGCGCAGCTCCATGATGTCGTCGGAGCGGTAGAGGCGGCGTCCGCCGGGCCCCGTTTCGGGCTGCGGGCCGCGGCCCTCGAGGCTGAGCTTGCGCAGATAGGCATCCTTGACGCCGAGCAGGGCCGCCACCTCGCCCGAGGTGAAGCGCCGGAGCTCCTTGCGGGCGTTCGGGGGGAAGAGCTGCGCCCGGTGGGCCATCAGCCGCTCCGACAGGCGCGCCGCATGATCGCCCACAAGGCGGTCGATCCGTTCCTTCACTTGCATCCCGCTCTCCGCCGTTTGTTACGGCATTTTCTGTTATCTTCGCCTCTTGGCGTAAATGAATGCGCGAGATCCGGGATTCGGGCAAGGAGAATCTTCCGTATCTTGTGGTGCGGGGAAGGGGTGCCACAAGGCGGTGCGGGGGGTGGTGCCCGGGCGTCGGGCACCCCTGTCAGCTGCGGCGGAGCGTGAGGACGCCTGTGAGGAGGAGGCCCGCTCCGGCGAGGGTGAGGACGGGCAGGTTGAGCGGCGCGAGGTTCGAGACGACCACGCCGCCGAGCGCCCAGGCCACGGCGGTGCCGTAGGCGGGGGCGCGGGGTCCGCGGAGGATCACGGCGAGGGCACAGGCCAGCGCGAGGGCGAGGGCCGCAAGCGCTGCCGCCTCTGCGGACAGGAGGCCGTGTCCGGCCGCGACCAGCCCCAGCGCCACAGAGGCCGCGGCGGTGAGCCAGCCTGCATAGAGGGCCACGGGCGCGCGCTGCCACCAGGGATCGCGGGGACCGCTGCGGACAAGCGCGGCCACGGCGCCGGCGAGCATGGCCCAGATCATGGCGGTGGCGGCGACGGGGGCGGCATTGGCGACCGGGATCCAGGCCGCGCCGATGGCGAGGCTCGCCAGCAGCGGCGGCCGCATCCGCTGCCAGTCCGGGTCGCGGGCGCGCTTCCAGAGGCCGAAGCCCGCGCCGAGGATCAGCCAGAGATAGATCACGCCCCAGATTGCGAAGGCGTAGCCCGCGGGCTGCACCGGCGGATCGACCTGCGGGATCGGGAATTGGTCGGCGGTGAAGCCGTTGAAGCCCTGCGTGGTGAGCGGCGAGGCGGCGAAGGCCAGAGCGGCCAGAAGGGTGAGGAGGGGCAGGAGGCGGGTCATCGGTCTCTCGTCGTTGCTGACTGCCAAGCTAGCGGCGGCGGGGCAAAGGACCATGGGCGCAGTGCCGCAGGCGCGCATCCGGCAGCGGGGCTGCCCGACTGCGGAGCGGCGGGAGAGGGGGGCTCTGCGTTCCGGCCCGAAGGCGCCCGGAGGAGGGGTGGCATCGCCGACCTGCCATGGTCAGGGCAGCTTTTCCGGCCCCCGCGCGGATGAGGTGGAAGACGGCCTGCAGGAGGAGCGGGCCCGGGCCATCGGCCCGTTCACGCGTGGGATGCCCGGCAAGAAACGGATGAAAAACGCTTTTATTTCGGTGTTGCCGCGGGGACAGGCCTGCGGAGAAAGGCGCGGGCGGGGGGCCTGCGCTCTTGCGACGGGCGGGCGTCTATGTGCAACTGGGCCGGTTGCCCCACGGGGGCCCATCCAAAGCCGAAGTTACCGACATGACAACCGCGACCGTGACCCGTTCCGGAACCCACCTCGCCGTGCTGGTGGTTCTGGGGCTGACCCATCTGCTCAACGACCTGATGCAGTCGCTGATCCCCGCCGCCTATCCGATCCTGAAGGAGTCCGCCGGGCTCGACTTCGTGCAGATCGGCATGATCACCATGACCTTCCAGATCGCAGGCTCGCTTCTGCAGCCGGTGGTGGGAACGCTGACCGACCGCAGGCCCATGCCCTACTCGCCGGTGGTGGGGATGATGTTCACGCTCTCGGGGCTGGTGAGCCTCGCCTATGCCCAGAGCTACGGGACCATCCTCGTCTCGGTCGCGCTGATCGGGATCGGCTCGTCGATCTTCCACCCCGAGGCCACGCGCATGGCCCGCTATGCGGCGGGCGGGCGGCAGGGCCTCGCGCAGGGGATCTTTCAGGTGGGCGGGCAGGCGGGCGGCGCGCTCGGGCCGATCGCGGCCGCGCTCATCATCGTGCCGTGCGGCCAGCCGAGCCTCGCGGGCTTTGCCGTCATCGCCCTGCTGGCCATGCTGCTCCTGTCGTGGATCGGCAGCCGCCAGCGCGCGATCAGCGCGGAATTCGCCGCGCGCCGGGCCAAGGCGGGGCAGGGGGGCGCGGCACCGCGCCATGCGCCCGCCACCATCGCTGTGGGCCTCGTGGTGCTGACGCTGCTCATGTTCGCCAAGAACGCCTACGGCGAGAGCTTCCGGTCGTTCTACACCTTCTATCTGATGGAGCGGTTCGGCCTGTCGATCCCCTCGGCGCAGGTGATGCTGTTCCTGTTCCTCGTGGCAGCCGCGGTGGGCGTGCTGATCGGCGGCATCGTGGGCGACCGGATCGGCCGGCAGCGGGTGATCTGGATCTCGGTGCTGGGGCCGCTGCCGCTCACGCTGATGCTGCCCTATGCGGACCTGTTCTGGACGGGCGTGCTGACGGTGGCGATCAACCTCATCATGGCGAGCGCCTTCGCCTCGATCCTGATCTATGCGATGGACCTGCTGCCGAACCGGATCGGGCTGATCGGCGGGCTGTTCTACGGGCTGAACTTCGGTCTGGGCGGGATCGCGGCCGCGCTCCTCGGGGTGCTCGCGGAAAGCTACGGCGTCGAGACCGTCTACCGGATCTGCGCCTTCCTGCCGCTGATCGGGCTTCTGGCCTGGTTCCTGCCCCGTCTCGAGCCGCATCAGGGGGGCTGACCGCCCCCTCTTTCAGCCGTCCTCCGGCTCCCGCGGGTTGGGGCGCGGCCGCGGTGCTCTGCTCCTGTCGCCTGCGCGCGGGTCTCGATCATCGCCCCGTGGCCCGCGCGGGCGACCCCTGCGGGATCGTCCTTCCCCGCGTTGCCCACGCGGATGTCGCGCGGCGGCTGCCGCAACCTGCGCTGAGAACGGCCGGCAGAGGCGGCTTCGCCTTTCCTCTGCCGGGGGCACGGCTTAAGAGGAGGCCGTCGGGCGCGCCTGCGGGAACGGGACATGAGACAGAGAGCATGAAGCGGATCGCCGCCTGGCCGGCCTGGCTGCAATGGGCGGTTCTCGCCGTGGGGGGCCTCGCGGCGGGGCAGGGGCTGCAGGCTCTGGGCCTGCCGGCGGGGCTGATGGTGGGGCCGCTGATCCTCGGCGCGATCTTCGGCCTGCGGGGCGCGCAGGTGCGGATGCCGCGGCCCGCCTATCAGGCGGCGCAGGGCATCGCGGGCTGCCTGATCGCGCTGCACATCGATCCGGGCATCCTCGCCCGCGCGGTCGAGCTCGGGCCGGTTCTGGGCATCTTCGTCGTGCTGACCTTCCTTGCCGCCTGCGCCACCGGGCTCATCGCCGCGGCCTGGACCGGCATCGACCGCGAGGTGGCGATCTGGGGCTTCCTGCCCGGCATGGCCGGCACCGTCATCGCCATCTCGCACGAGCGCGGGCTCGACAGCCGGATGGTGGCCTTCATCCAGATCCTGCGGCTGATGATGGTGATCTCGTCGATGGTGGGGGTGGCGATGCTGCTGGCGGGGACGGGCGCCCATCCGCTGAGCGGGACCGCCGCGCCGGGTCTTCTCTCGACCCTGAGGGCCGGGGGGATCGCGGCCCTCGGCGTCGCCGCGGCGCGCTGGCTGCCCGCGCTTCCGGCGGGCGCCTCGCTGGTGCCGCTGACGCTCGCCGCGGGGCTGAGCGTGGCGGGGGTGAATATCGCCATGCCGGGCTGGCTGGTGGCGGCGGCCTTCCTGTGGCTCGGGCTGCAGATCGGGCTGCGCTTCACGCCCGAGCTGATGCGCACGGGCCTGCGCGCCCTGCCGGCGCTGGTGGCGGCGAGCCTTCTCCTCATCCTCTTCTGCGCGGGCTCGGGGCTGCTTCTGTCGTGGATCGCGGATGTGGATCCCTTAAGCGCGCTGCTCGCGACCGTGCCGGGCAGCATCGATTCCATCGCGATCATCGCCATCGGGGCCGAGGCGGACGTGGCCTTCGTGATGACGCTGCAGACGATCCGGCTCTTTGCCGTGGCGCTGCTGGGGCCGATGGCCGCGATGCTGTTCCTGCGGCTGCTGCGGCCGCGCCCTCCGGCGGACTAGGGCGGGGTCGTTTCCGGGGAGGCGCGGAGGCCTCAGCCGGGCGGGCAGTCGCCGGGATCTGCGAGGCCCGGGGGCAGGGGCGGCGCGGGCTCGGCGAGGAGGCGGTTCGGGCCGATTTCCACGAAGGCCGCGCCATGCGCGGGCGCATGGACATGGGCCATCGGCGTCCCGGGGCGGTCGGTCACCACCGTATTCTCCTCGATCCGGTTCGGTGCCGCCCAGTCGGGGTGCCAGGACCGGCCGGTCGCGTCGTCGATGCGGAAGGCGCTGGCCGTGCCGTCGCGGATCACGTTGCCGCGCACCTCGTTCGCCCAGCCGCCGTTGATGCCGATGCCGGTGACGTTGCCGATCAGCAGGTTGCCCGCGATGCGGTTGCCGCTCGCCCGCTCGTCGAGATAGATGGCCCAGCTGATCGGGCCGGGCCAGTCCGCCGGATCCTCGTGGCGCGGCGGCCAGAAGCTGCCGTCCGGGCGGTTCGTCAGCGCGTCGGTGCCGGTGACGAGATTGCCCTCGACGGCGATCCGCTGGCGGTCCATCTGCGCGCCCATCAGCTTGATCGCGCCGCCGTCGGCGGTCTGCCGGTTGCTGTCGCGCAGGATGTTGCCGTGGATGAGCCCGTCGTGGCTCGCGTCCTCGGCCCCCCAGAGCGAGCCCGCGCTGATGCCGAACTGCGCGGCGCCGGCGATCAGGTTGCCCTCGATGCGGAATCCGTCGCTGGCCTGCAGCCAGATGCCGGCGCTTTCGAAGAAGACCTCGCCCACGTCGCGGATGCGGTTGCCGGCGATCCTCACCCCGTCCGAGCGGCCGAACGAGCCCCAGCTGGTGCCGACATAGATGCCGTTGCCGGCCGCATGGGCGATGTCATTGCCCGAGAGGAGGACGTCGCGGCTTTCGGTGACATGGATCGCCACGCCCACATTCTCGAACCGGTTGCCGTCGATCCGGGCGCGGTCGGCGTGGGTGAGCCGGATCGCGCCGTAGCTGCGCATGTCGGTGCCGAACTTGCCCGTGCCGAGGATCGCCGCGTCGCGGAATTCGAGGCCCGTGACCTGCAGATCCTCTGCGCCCGAGATCTCGAGGAAGGTGGCGAGGGTGGCCGCGCCGAGCCTGTGGCGGGACGGATCCGCGACGGGAGGGCGGTAGAGGAGGCGCCCTGCGGCCGCGTCCTGCCACCATTCGCCCGGCGCATCGAGAAACTCGCGCCGGCCTTCGAGGAAATAGCGGCTGCCCTCGCCGGTGAAGAAATAGCCGGTGCCGCCGGTGCCGACGATCCGGGTGCCGGGATCGACCGACAGGACGGGGAGGATGTCGCTGCCCCACTGCATCCCCGGCACGAAGCCGCCGACGATGTGGACCGAGAGGCCCTCGGGACGGGCGAAGGCGGGCAGGTCGGCCGGGCGGATGCGGATCTGGTGGTTCGGCTCCATCTCGGGCAGGGGGCGGTCGGCGAAGAGCCAGCCGTCGCGGGGGGTGGCGTCGGGCGGCAGGTTCGGGAAGCGCGCGGGGATCTGGCGCGTCCCGTCGAGGAAAAGGCCGAGGGCGGCGCGGGCGGGATCGAAGTATGCCGACCAGAGGCCGCCCGGCTCCTCCTGCCAGTCTTCCAGCGCGGGGCCGCCGTGCAGCACCGGCCGCTCGCCCGGAACCGCCACGATGCGGAGGCCGCTGTCGCGCGCGTCGAAGGCGACCGGATCGAGGAGGCGGTAGTCGCCGCCGCGCAGCGCGAGGGTGGCGGGCCCGCCGCGCGCGCGGGCCGCGTCGCGTGCGGCCTCAAGGCTCGCCATCGGCCCGTCGCTGCCGTCGGGCAGGGGCGCGGCGCGGCGGCCGCTCCAGTCGTCGCGCCCGTCGGGGGCGAGATAGATCACCTCGCAGCCCTGCAGGGCTGCGGCGGTGTCGGGCGGGGCCGGGCAGTCCCCGGCGGTGGCCGCGCCGCAGAGGGCGCAGAGGAGCGGCAGGAGGGCGGCGCGCATCAGGCCCCCCGCGCCGTCAGAGCGTGGCCCGCCGCCGGGGCCGGAGCGCGGCGAGCAACCCGCGCTCGACGCCCCGGTGGAAGAGCGCGCCCGCGAGGATCGACAGGCCCACGAGGAAGACGAACAGGACCGCGGGAGGCAGGACCTCCTGCAGGCCCGTCCGGGCGAGCGGCACCGCTACCATGTTCATCACGGGCAGGTGGATCAGGTAGATGGCATAGGAGGCATCGCCCAGAAACACGCACCAGCCGGGCGCCCCCGTCTGTGCCCGGGCCAGCGCCGCGATCACCGCGGCGGCGGCGAGGCCATAGGCGAGGCAGCGGAGAGGCAGCGGCCAGGCGACGAGGAACTGCTCGCTCAGCCCGACCAGAAGGAAGCCCGCGCCGCCCGCCGTCAGGAGCGGCCAGACGAGGCTTTCGGGCAGGTGGCGGTGAAGGCGCGCGACCGCCACGCCCATCCCGAAGAGAATGTTGTAGGGCGAGAAGAGGGTGGCGAAGAGCGGCGTCTCGGACGCTGCGGGGATCTGGGAGAGCGTGCCCGCGAGCCAGAGCGCGCAGACGACGACGCCTATCTCGCGCCTGAGGATGAAGAGGACGAACAGGAGATAGAACAGGATCTCGTGTTTCAGCGTCCAGGCGACCGACAGGAGCGGCCTCTGCGGCGCGGGGATCAGCAGATAATCGCGCAGAAGCGCCGCGGGAGCCAGACGCGAGGGTGAGACGATTCCCTCGAGCGCGACATAGATCAGCACGAGCGCGCTCAGCACGATCCAGTAGGGCGGATAGATCCGCAGGAATCGCTTTTGCAGGAAGCGGCCTGCCCGTTCCGGCCGCCCTATATCGGCGGCATGGATATGGGCGATGATGAAGCCCGAAAGGACGAAGAAGAATTCGACGCCGGCATAGCCCATGCCGAAACCGCGCCAGAGGGTTTCGCCCTCGTAGAGCCGCATCGGCAGGACGAAATTGTTCGCGTGAAACAGCACGACGGCGACCGCTGCAATCATCCGGCAGGCCTGAAGCGCTTCCAGACGCTGCGAATGCCGCTGCCTGTGCCATTGGACCTCGCGAGAAGGAGGCATTGAACCAATCCCGATACTATGAACTGAACCGGACGGGCCGCAAAAGGCGCGATGACGCGGCCATTTTGCGCAGGCGCCCTGTCCGCGGCAGAGCCTAGCAGCGTGGGGATTGAAATCGAACCGGCAAAAGCCCGGCCTGCCCTCCGCAATTCGCCGAGCTTTCGGCTGAAAGGGGCGACATCGCTCGGTGAATGGGCGGCCAGGGCGGGCATTGGGCCGAAGCCCCTTCCCCCTGCCTCTGCTTTCGGAGGAAAGGGGCAGGCCGATGCTCCCCCCGGCTGAAGGGTATTTCTCTTTCTGATGTGAAGGGGCGCCGTCAGCCCTGCCGCAGCAGGTCCTCGACGGCGGTGCGGCCGGGATAGCTCGCGCGGCCGCCCGAGCCCCGGCATTTCAGCGCGGCAGTGGCGGCGGCGAAGCGGAGCGCGTCCTCGGGCGGCTGGCCCTCGGCCAGCGCGAGGGCGAAGGCGCCGTGGAAGACGTCGCCTGCGCCCACCGTCTCGACCGCCCGGACGGGGAAGGCGGGCAGCGAGGCGAGGCCGCCTCGGGCGTCGCGCCAGCGCAGGCCCGCCTCGCCCAGCGTCACCGCCACGAAGGGCGCGTCGGCCGCGGCGTGGCGGAGGCCCTCGTCGGGGTCGGAGGTGCCGTAGATCTCGGCCAGCCCCGGCTCGGAGAAGATCGCATGCGAGGCCGCCTGCACCGCCTCGCGGCTGCGGGGGTCGGCGCCCGCATCGGCATCGAGCACCGCCGGCAGGCCCGCCGCGCGCGCGGCGGTGAGGGCGGCCACCGCCCCGTCGATCCAGCGGTTGTCGGCCAGGACCGCATCGAGCCCGCCCACCGCCGCGAGCGGCAGCCACGAGGCATCGGGGTCGAGCCCGTCCGAGCGGTAGAGTACGATGGCGCGCCGCCCCTCGGCATCCGAGAGGACGAGCGAGTGGGACGAGACCGCCCCCTCCACCACGCGCGCCTCGGCGGTGGCCACGCCCTCGGCCGCGAGCCCCGCCAGCACGCCCGCGCCGATGGCATCGTCGCCCACGCGGCCCCACCAGCGGGCCTGCCCGCCCAGACGGGCGATCGCCACCGCGGCATTGCCCGCCATCCCGCCGCCGAACTCGCGGTAGGAGGAGGCGCGGGACTTGCCGTCGGTGCCGGGCAGCGCCGCGACCTCGTAGACCCGATCCAGCACCGCCCCGCCGACGCAGGCCACCCGAACGTTCATCGCGCTCTCCTTCCGCCGCGGGCCGTCAGCCGACCGCCCGGTCCACCGTCTCGCACAGCCGCTTCAGCCGGTCCACCGCGGTGGTGCGCAGCGCCTCGGCCATGTCGGGGGCGCCGATGGTCTCTTTCCAGACCGCGCGTCCGGCGAGGAAGCCCTGCGCGCCCTCGCGGCAGGCCCATTCCACCGCGGTCGGGAACCGGTCCGGCGCCACGCCCGAGGAGAGCACCACCCACGGCGAGGCGATGGCTTCCGTGAGTTCGGCGCAGCGGCGGCGCACCTCGGCCTCGTCGCCCGCGGCATGGAGCGGCACTTCGGCCTTGTAGATGTCCTGGCCGCGGTTGCCGAGCTCGCGCGCGGCGGCGAGGATGCCGTCGTGCAGATCGTGCGGCCGCCCGTCGAGCGGCTTGCGCGACACGGGCTCGATCAGCGAGATGAGCCCGGCGCGGCGGCAGCGGGCCACGAATTCGTCGACCAGCGCGATCCGCTTTTCGGGGTTGCCGTCCGGGCGCCAGACCACGAGCAGCTTCAGCGCCTGCGCGCCCTGCGCCTTCACCGCCTCGGGCACCACCAGATCGTCGAGCCCCGCATCGGCCACGATCTCGTCGGCGCTGGCGTGGAATTCGTCGGCGGCGGCGATGAGGCCGCAGCCCTGCGCCACGACGCCCGCCTCGAGCGCGGGCTGCCAGCCGAAGGGCCGGTCGATCAGCACCGCCGAGGCGTGGGGCGTCAGGTGGCGCAGCGCCTCGAGCTTGAAATCGACGAGCTGGCGGTCGCTGACCGGCTCGGCCTGAGTGTCGGCGAACATGGCGCGCATCGACTCGCGCTGGTCGATGGCGAGCATGGCGAAGGCGCCCGAGGGACGCTGGAGGGCCGAGAGATCCGGGGTGGAGGCCATGGGAGAAATCCTTTCGAGGGGAAGGGGGGTCAGGACAGGCGGTCGGCCACGGCGCGCGCGACATCGGTCGTGCAGGCCCGGCCGCCCTGATCGGGTGTGCGGAGGCGGCCCTCGGCGGTGACGGCCGAGAGCGCGGCGAGAAGCGACCGGCCGGCCGCCTCCTCGCCCAGATGGTCGAGCATGAGGGCCGCGGACCAGAGCGTGGCCACCGGGTTCGCGATGCCGCGCCCCGCGATGTCGGGGGCCGAGCCGTGGACCGGCTCGAACATCGAGGGCTGGCTGCGGTCGGGGTTGATGTTGGCCGAGGGCGCGAAGCCGAGGCCGCCCTGAATGGCCGCGCCGAGGTCGGTCAGGATGTCGCCGAAAAGGTTCGAGGCCACCACCACGTCGAGCGTCTCGGGCGCCATCACCATCCGCGCCGCGATGGCGTCGATATGGTAGCGGGAGACGGTCACGTCGGGATAATCGGCCGCGACCTCTTCCGTCACCTCGTCCCAGAAGACCATGGAATATTTCTGCGCGTTCGACTTGGTGACCGAGGCGAGCCGCCCCGAGCGCCGCCGCGCCTGTTCGAAACCGAAGCGCAGGATGCGCTCGACGCCGCGGCGGGTGAAGATCGAGGTCTCGACCGCCACCTCGGCCGGGGTGCCGACATGGATCCGCCCGCCCGCGCCGGAATATTCGCCCTCGGTGTTCTCGCGGATGCAGAGGATGTCGAAGGCCTCGGACTTCAGCGGCCCGGTGGCGCCGGGCAAAAGCCTGTGCGGGCGCATGTTGGCGAACTGGTCGAAGGATTTGCGGATCGGCAGCAGAAGCCCGTGCAGCGAGACCGCATCCGGCACGCGCGCGGGCCAGCCCACGGCGCCGAGAAGGATCGCCGCATGGGGGCGGAGCTGGTCGATCCCGTCCTCGGGCATCATGCGGCCGGTGGCGAGGTAGCGGTCGCAGGACCAGTCGAAGCGGGTCATGTCGAGCGCGAAGCCGTGGAGGCGCGCCACCTTCTCCAGCACCTCGAGGCTCGCGTCGATCACCTCGGGGCCGATCCCGTCGCCGGGGATGAGGGCTACGGCGTGGCGGCGGGTCATCGGCCGAGCCCTCCCATCGCGGTATATTTCAGCGTCAGGTAATCCTGCATCCCGTGGTGCGAGCCTTCGGAGCCGAAGCCCGACTCCTTCACCCCGCCGAAGGGGGCGACCTCGGTGGTGACCAGCCCCTCGTTCACGCCGACGATGCCGTAATCGAGCGCCTCGGAGACGCGGAAGGCGCGGCCGAGATCGCTTGTGTAGAAGTAGCAGGCGAGGCCGTACTCGGTGGCGTTGGCGCGCCGGATCGCTTCCTCCTCGGTCTCGAAGCGGAAGACCGGGGCCACGGGGCCGAAGATCTCCTCGCGGGCGAAGGTCATGGCGTCGGTCGCGTCGGCGATGACGGTGGGCTCGTAGAAGCCCGCGCCGGCCGTGTGCCGCCGCCCGCCGGTGACGATGCGCCCGCCTTTGGCGGTGGCGTCGGCCACCATCTCCTCGGTCTTGGCCACCGCGGCCGCGTCGATCAGCGGGCCGATCTCGGATCCGTCCTGTGCGCCCGGGCCCACCTTCAGCGCGGCGGTGGCCGCGGCCAGCCGCTTCACGAACTCATCGTGGATGCCGGCCTGCGCGTAGAAGCGGTTGGTGCAGACGCAGGTCTGGCCCGCGTTGCGGAACTTGGCCGCGATGGCGCCCTCGACGGCGCGGTCGAGATCGGCATCGTCGAAGACGAGGAACGGCGCGTTGCCGCCGAGCTCCATCGACATCTTCTTCACCGTGCCCGCGGCCTGCGCGAGCAGCACCTTGCCCACGGGGGTGGAGCCGGTGAAGGTGATCTTGCGCACCGATGGGTTGGCGGTGAGCTCGCCCCCGATGGCGCGGGCCGAGCCCGTGACGATGTTCAGCACGCCCGCGGGCAGGCCCGCCATCTCGCCCAGCACCCCCCAGGCCAGGCCCGAGAAGGGCGTCTGGCTGGCGGGCTTGGCCACGACGGTGCAGCCCGCGGCCAGCGCGGGGCCGATCTTGCGGGCGAGCATCGAGGAGGGGAAGTTCCAGGGCGTGATCGCCGCCACCACGCCCACCGGCTGCCGGGTGACGAGGAGCCGCCGGTCGGGCCAGGGCGAGGGGATCACCTCGCCATAGACGCGGCGGGCCTCTTCGGCGAACCACTGGATGTAGGCTGCGCTCATGCCGACCTCGCCGCGGGCTTCGGCCAGGGGCTTGCCCTGTTCCTCGGTCAGAAGCTCGGCCAGCGCCTCGCGGTGATCGAGGATCGCCTGAGCGAGCCTCCGCAGATGGGTCGCGCGCTCGGCCGCGGTAAGGGCGCGCCACGGCCCGAAGGCCGCTTCGGCGGCGGCCACCGCGCGCGCCGTCTCGGCCGCGCCCGCATCGGGGACGGTGCCGATCACGGCGCCGGTGGCCGGGTTCGTCACCTCGATCCGGCCGCCCGCGTCGGCCTGGATCCAGTCGCCGCCGACGAGGATCTTCTCGCGTCTGAAATCGGTCATGGTCTTTCCTTCAGGGGCATGGCTCCGCCGGCCGCGGAAGAGGGTCCGCGGGGGGGCGCACGGCCGGGGTGGGGTGGGTCAGCCGTTCGGCTTGATGCAGATCTTGAGGCCCTCGCCGCGGTGGGCGGCGTCGAAGGCCTCGGCGATATTCTCCAGCGGGAAGCGGTGGGTGACGATGTCCTTCAGCCGGAGCCGGGGCAGGATCTCCATCACGCGGTGGTGGGTATAGGGGTTGCGGATCGAGCCCACGACCGTGATCTCGCGCGCGAAGATCCGGTTCGGCTCGATGGCGGCCATGGTGCCGGGGGCGGCCACGCCGAAGAAGAGGACGCGCCCGCCGTGGCAGACGAGCTCCACCGCCTGCGCGGCCGTCTCGGCGCGGCCCGCGGCCTCGATCACCACGTCGGCGCCGAGCCCGTCGGTCAGGGCGCCGATGCGGGCGGCCAGATCCTCGTTCAGCGGGTCGACCACGTCCGGGTAGCCGAAGGCGCGGATCTGCTCGCGCCGGGCGGCGTTCGGCTCGGAGATGACGATGCGCGCGGCCCCGCGCAGCTCGGCCAGCCGGGCGAGGATCAGGCCCGCCGCGCCGCCGCCGAGGATCACGACGAGATCGCCGAGCTCGACCCCCACGCGGTCGATCCCGTGCATGCAGCAGCCGGTGATCTCGCCCAGAGCCGCCTCTTCGGGGCCGATGCCTTCCGGCACCTGATAGACGGTGTCCATCCGCACGGTGGCATATTGCTCGAACCCGCCGTTGAGGTTGATCCCCCAAGCCAGACGGTCGAGGCAGAGATGCGGCTTGCCGAGCCGGCAGGGCTTGCAGCAGCCGCAATAGACATGCGGCTCGACCGAGACGAGATCGCCCGGCCTGCAGTTCTGCACCCGCTCGCCCACGCGCTCGACGTAGCCCGCGAATTCATGGCCCAGCACCACCGGGGGCTTCGCCCAGAACTTGCCCTCGAGGATATGCTGATCGGTGCCGCAGATCGTGGCGGAATCGATGCGGATCAGCACCTCGTCGGGGCCGGGTTCCTGAATCGGAAGGTCGGTCAGCCGGAGCGTCGGGCTGCCGTCGAAAATCGCTGCCTTCATGGGTCTACCTCTGTCGTCCGGCGCGGATCAGATCCGCAGTCCCTGCGCGTCGAAGGCCATCGTCGCGCCGGGGGTGAAGGAAAGCCGCAGGCGGTCGCCCTCGGCGGGGATGATCTCGCCGGGCAGGCGCACCATGAGCTGCGCCTCGTCGAGCCGGACCGCGACCAGCGTGTCGGCGCCGAGCGGTTCGACCACATCGACCAGTGTCTCGACGCCCGGGCCGTGCGGGTCGGCCAGCTGCACATGTTCGGGGCGGATGCCGATCTCGCCCTGCACCGCGCCCGTGCCGGGGGTGACGCGGCGCACGGCCACCCGGTCGCCGGTCACGAGCGTGGCCACGTCGCCCTCGATCCGGGCGGGGGCGAAGTTCATCCCCGGCGAGCCGATGAAGCCCGCGACGAACCGGGTGCGCGGCTCGCGATAGAGCTCCTGCGGGGTGCCGATCTGCTCGACCGCGCCGCCCTTCAGCACCACGATCCGGTCGGCCATGGTCATGGCCTCGACCTGATCGTGGGTCACATAGATCATCGTGGCGCCGAGGCGGGCATGAAGCCGCTTGATCTCGGTGCGGACCTCGACGCGGAGCTTGGCATCGAGGTTCGAGAGCGGCTCGTCGAACAGGAACACGTCGGGCTCGCGCACGATGGCGCGGCCCATGGCCACGCGCTGGCGCTGGCCGCCCGAAAGCGCGCGGGGCTTGCGGTCGAGCAGGTGGCCGATCTGGAGGATCTCGGCCGCCGCCGCCACCCGCCGCTCGATCTCGGCCTTGGGCGTCTTCCGCATCTTGAGGCCGAAGGACATGTTGTCCCGGATCGTCATGTGCGGATAGAGCGCGTAATCCTGAAACACCATGGCGATGTTGCGGTCGCGCGCGGGCACGCCGTTCACGACGCGCGCGCCGATGGCCACCTCGCCGCCCTGAAAGGATTCGAGCCCGGCGATCATGCGCAGGAGGGTGGACTTGCCGCAGCCGGAGGGGCCGACGAAGACCATGAACTCGCCGTCGTGGATGTCGAAGGACAGATCCTCGATCACGGTCAGGTCGGAGTAGCTCTTTTTGACGTTGCGGACGTGGACGGTGCTCATATCAGGAAACCTTGCGTGGGGGGCGGGGCCGGTCAGCCCTTGACGGCGCCGAAGGAGAGGCCCGAGACGAGCCAGCGCTGCACGGTGAAGGTCAGGACCAGCGGCGGAAGCGCGATGACGGTGGCCGCGGCCATGAGCGCGCCCCAGTTGGTCGTGCCCTCGCCGATGAAGTTGAAGGAGGCGACGATGGCGGTCTTGGTGTCGAAGCCCGAGAGCGCCAGAGCGAACAGGAAGTAGTTCCAGGAGAAGACGAAGCTCATGATCGTCGCCACCACGATGCCGGGATAGATCATCGGCAGCACGAGGCGGATCAGGATCGTGCCGCTGCGGCAGCCGTCGATCTGGCCGCTTTCCACGATCTCGCGCGGGGTGGCGTCGAGATAGGGCAGCAGGATCCAGAGCGCGAGCGGCATGGTGATGACCGCATGGGCGAGGATGAGCGCGGTGTAGCCGCCCGCCATGCCGAGCTTCGAGAACATGATGAACCAGGGCAGCAGGAACAGCGTGCCGGGCGCCATCCGGGCGAAGAGGCTGACCGTCGCGGGCCAGACCATCCGGTGCCACGAGATCGCGAAGGCCGCAGGGATCGCGATGACGAGCCCGAGGAGGGTCGAGGCGCCGGCCACCACGAAGGAATTGAAGGTGTTGTGCAGGAAGTCCGTCCGCCCGAACAGCTCGGCATAGTTGCCGGCCGTGGGGGTGAAGAGGAGCTTCGGCGGATAGGCGGTCACCTCCTGCGGGCTCTTCAGGCTCGAGAGCGCCATCCAGAGGATCGGCGACATGAACAGCAGCGCGCCGATCGTGAAGACGGGGGTGGACCAGCGGGAGCGGGGCGTGTCGGACATTACCAGGACACCTTCTTGCGCAGGCTGGCGAAGAAGACCACCGAGCCGAGGACGATGAGGGCGAGCACGATCATCACCGACGAGGCGTAGCCCACATCCATGAAGTCGAAGCCCAGCTTGTAGGCCTGGATGTTGAGGGTCGTGGTCGCGTTGCCGGGCCCCCCTTGCGTGGTGATGTAGATGATGTCGAAGAAGCGCAGCAGATCGACCGAGCGCAGCACGGCGGCGGTCAGGAGCGTCGGCCCGAGGAGCGGCAGCGTGACGTGCCAGAAGAGGCTCCAGCCTCTGGCGCCGTCGATCTCGGCCGCCTCGTAGACCCGGGCGGGCAGGGCCTGCAGGCCGCCCAGCACGATCAGGGCCACGAAGGGCGTCCATTGCCAGGTGTCGATCAGCGCCACCACCAGCAGCGACCAGCGCGGCGAGGCGAGCCAGAGGAAATGCGGCAGGCCCAGGCTCTCGAGGATCCAGTTGGCGGCGCCGAGGCCCGGATCGAGCACGACGATGGCGATCATGCCCACCACGACGGGGGGCAGCATGAAGGGCGACAGGATCGCCGTCCGCACCAGCCCGCGCACCACATTGTAGCGGTTGAGCGCCAGCGCGAGCGCGGTGCCCAGCACCAGCTGCAGCACGAGCGCCACCACGAAGAGCACGAGCGTCACGCGCAGCGCGCTCCAGAAGGCGGGGTCGGCCACGAGGCGGCTGTAATGGCCGAGGCCCAGGGCCGGCAGCGTGCCGTTGCCGCCGAGGCTCAGATAGATGGCGAAGCCCAAGGGGAAGATGACCATGGCCAGCGTCATGACGACGGCGGGCAGGATCATCCAGCGGGCCGACATGGCCTGCTGGCCGGGGGACCGGGGGGGGCATGGGGCTCTCCTGGCTGAAACGGGAGGGGAGGGCTGCGGCCGGCACGGGCCTGCGGCAGAGAAGGGACCCGGACCCGAAGGTCCGGGGGCTGCGGGCCCGAAGGCCCGCCGCGATCAGTTCTGCAGGGCCTGGACCTCGTCGGTCACGGCGCAGGCGGCGGTTTCGGCGTCGGTCTGGCCCAGCACGATCTGCTGCACCACGTTCGACAGGATCTCGCGCGCCTCGGGCGTCCGGGTCAGCGAGGGGGTCTGGTAGAGCGAGGAGCCGGTCTGCGAGATCTCGAGCAGCGCCTCGAGCCATTCGCCGCGCGGGCGGCTTTCGCTGGCCCAGTTGCGGAAGCCTTCGCCGTTGAAGACCGAGACGCGCGAGGGGGCGATGCCCTGCGTGGCGAGCGCCTCCTGGTTCTCGGCGCCGGTGGCCCACTGGACGAAATACCAGGCGGCTTCCTTGTTCTCGGAGAGGCCCGAGACGGCGAGGCTCCAGTTGATGACCACGGGTTTCGAGGTGCCGGACTCGCGCCCGCCGGGCAGCACATCCACGCCGATGTCCTCGGCCCGGCCCTCATGCTTCATCAGGGTCGAGAATTCGTTCGAGGATTCGTTGGTCATGGCGACGCGGCCCTGACCCAGCAGGTCCATCACCTGCGTGAAGGTGTGGTTGGTGGCGCCCGGCGGGCCGTAGTCGCGCAGCATCGAGCCGTAGAGGTCGAGGCCCTTGATCGTGCCCGGCAGGCAGAGCGAGGCCTTGCCGTCCGCATCCATGAAGTCGCCGCCCATGTTGTAGACGAAGGCGCCGAGCGGGTAGCCCACGGTGCCGCGCAGGCCGCGGGCGGCCCAGGGCGTGATCGCGCTGTCGCAGGCGCGGATCTTCTCGGCCGCGGCGGGCAGATCCTCGAGATATTCGGGCTTCTCGACGTTGCATTTCTCGAAGATGTCGCGGCGCCAGTAGAAGAGCGGGCCCTCGACGTTGATCGGCACGCTGGTGATGGTCTCGCCCACCACGCCGCTCTGGCGCAGGGCCGCGCTGAAATCGTCGTAATCGTAGGCCGGATCGGTCGCCTCGCCCTTCAGGAGCGGCGCGAGATCGGCATACCAGCCGTTCGAGGCGAAGAGCGGCGCCTCGCGCGAGGGCAGGGTCATGAAGACGTCGAGCTCGCTCGAGCCGCCCTGAAGAAGCGTGGTCAGGCGGGTGCGGTACTGCTCTTCGCTGAAGGTCTCGGCGCGCACCCTGATGCCGGTGGCCTCGGTGAAGGCCTCGATCCGGTCGCGCATCAGCTGCGTCCAGGCGAGGTTGTTCAGCATGACGTTGATCGTCTCGCCCTCGTGCTTGCGCCAGTCGAACTCCTGCGCTGCGGCCGGCACGGCAACGAGCGCCACGGCGGCGCCGATGATGAACTGTCTCATGTTCCCTCCCTGAGGACCCGGTCCTGACCGGGCCGATGGCCGGCCCGCTCCACGGGCCGCTGGATCCGGTCGCGCCTCCTCGCGCTACGGGGACCGGATGGGCCGATATGATCGTTGTTGTGAATTATTGTCAATATGAGTCAGATATTTTCTTCGGTTCTGGACTATTCTGGTCATTCACGGCCATCTGCCGCCGCGTCCTGCGAGCTCAGGTTGGGATTGGCGGGGTGATGCACCTTCACCCCGGTGCGGGCGAGCAGGTCGGCGGCGCGGCCTTCGGGGGCGCGGTCGGTCACGAAATGGTTCACCGCCGAGAGGGGGGCGGCGCGCACGATTCCCTTGGCGCCGAACTTCGATCCGTCGGCCACCAGCACCGTGCGGCGTGCGTTCGAGATCATGGCGAGGAGGGGCGGCACGAGGCTCTGGTCATATTCCAGAAGGGCGCCGTCGGGCGAGATCCCGCAGGTGCCGATCACCGCGAAGTCGAGCGAATAGCGCTCGATCATGCGCACCGCCTCTTCGCCGATCATCGATCCGCTGGCGGGCCGCATGGTGCCGCCCAGGACGCAGACGTCGAAACCCGTCTTGTCATAAAGGGTTACGGCGGCATGGAGGTTGTTCGTGACGATCGTCAGCCCCTCGCAGGCGCGGAGCTCCTGCGCGGCAAGCGCGAGGGTGGAGCCGCCGGCGATGAAGAGCGTGGCGCCGTCGGGGATGAAGCGGGCGAGCAGCTGGCCCGCCGCCACCTTCTCGCGCACATGGCTCGCGCTCCGCACCTCGTAGGTGGCGCTGCGGGCATGGTCGGCGAGCCGCGCCCCACCGTGATAGCGCACCACCCGCCCGTCCTCGCCGAGCTGGTTGAGGTCGCGCCGGATGGTCTGGAGCGACGCGTCGCAGGCCGCGGCCATGGCCTCGATGGTGACATGCTCCTGCTGGCGCAGGAGCCCGAGGATGACGGCGTGCCGTTCAAGACTCCGCATCATGGGCAGACATCCGATCATTTGGTTTCGTTTCTGGAAGAACTTTCGTCGATCTGAGCGCGGCTTTCAAGGACGCAGGTCCTGCGAAGGACGATCCGCTGCCTTGGGCAAGATGTCTCGCGGGGCGGCGGTGCGGCTCGGGGGCGCCGGTGGGCCTTCTCCTCGCGGGAGGAGCGGGCGGCGAACAGGTCAGCTTGGCACTGGCAGGAACGTGGCCGGGTCGACGGTTGGCCTTCTCCTCAAGGCTCAAGGGAGGAGAGGGCGGCACATCGGGCAGCTTGGCTTTGGCTGAAAACGTGACCGGAGTGCCGGTGGGCCTCCTCATCACGAGAGGAGGGGACGCGGCAGATCGGGCGGCTGGATCATGACGGGCGCGCGCCGAGCCGGTGCGGGGCATCCGGGCTTGGGAGAGACACCGACGTGCGTGGCGGCGGTGCTCGTATCGGGGACTCCCGATCCGCTGGAAGAGGCTGCGCGTGGGAGGGAGGCCCCTGACGGGACCTTCGGCCGCATGGGGGAGGTATTCCCGAATGCCGGGATCCTTGCGAAGGATCAGGTGAGACGGATCAGGCCTTGCGCTGGAGCCGGCCGTCCAGTTCGGCACCGGCCTCGATGGCGATGCGCTCGTGCAGGACATGGGCCTGAACGACGGCGCTCGGCCCGAGCCTCACCTGCCGCGCCGAGACCGAGCCGGAGATGCGGCCCAGAACGGCGAGATCGTGGGCGGTGACCGAGCCCTCGATGCGGCCCGCCTCCGCGACCACCACTTCGGGCGCCTCCACGCCGCCCACGACGGTTCCCTGCACGTCGACCGGCCCGGCCGAGGACATCTCGCCCTCGACGACGAGATCGGGCGCCACCACGCTGCGGCGCATGTCGGGCGCCGCAGGCGCGGGCCAGGAGGCGGTTTGGCCGTTCGGAGTCTTCATGCCGGATCTGCTTCTTCTGCCGTTGCTGCGCTTGGCCGCGACTGGACCAGATGCGGGCGGCGAGGGCAATCCGCCTTCGCGCCATCGGCGAAGAAGCGCGGACGGCCGCCGCGTTCGGGGCGGGAGCGGGGCCGCCGGCCGGACCCGAAGGCACGGGCTCCGACTGTTGTCACCAAGTTAAAGTGTCGCCTGGCGTGCAAAGTAGAAATGTCGTCCCGG